>NFZC01014169.1_pt1 | contig 12045 bp, 7 predicted proteins | sample 1095391 | NCBI WGS metagenome assembly NFZC01 (sample SAMN03609890, study PRJNA323583) | gut metagenome | isolation source: feces | host: Rattus norvegicus | place: Denmark: Riget | collected 2013
CCGGTAAGGACTTTGATGCTTTGCAGAAATTGATGTTAGTCAAACTCGCAAGTGATATTCATCAGGGTCTTATCAGAAACCCAAGAAAATGCCTAAATAGTGCTGCTGGAGAACTTAAATCAAGAAACCCAAAATGGATTATTGATATTGATAATCCTGAGGATGAAAAGCTTGTGATAGACTGGCTCCGTCCTATGTGGAATATTGATTTTGATTACTATGTTCGTAGGGTTCCTACAAAATCCTGCTGTCATTTGGTAACTCCTAAGTTCAATCTTATGGAGTTTCACAAAAAGTTTCCAGAGATTGATGTGCATAAAAATTCTATGGGCACTATGCTATATTGTCCAGATATAGAACCGGTTTTGAAGTGTAGTGTTTGTGGAGGTACCCATGTACAAACTCAAGCTTGGGTTAATCCTAATCATAATAACCAATATGTTTCTGACATAGAAGGTAGATGTTGGTGTGAAGATTGTGAGCAGGAAGTTAAACTAACAACATGATGACTGAAGGCTCAAATCTTAGATTTAGATTCAGTAAGAATACATACTATGGGCTTAAAAGATTAGGTTTCTACAAAGCATTTTACAGTATTATTGATACAATATGGTATTGTAGAAATTCTCCTAAGCTACATGACCAGGTGTATTTAGAGGTATATAGTTATCAGAACCAAGAGTTTCCTTCTATCAGAGAGAGATATTCTACAGACCCCTATTCTGTAGTAAATCGAATCCCTTCTTGTCCTAGAGGAGCAGTCCGGTATATGATAACGACTACCTATTATACTCTTATCATAAATGATTGGTTTAACAGAGACTGTAAGTACATTTGTAAGAAGACCTCTTATCATCTGGAATTGCCTTTGTATTACCTAAGAATTATTAGGAAACATTGTGTTAGTAAATGTTGACTTCTGTCAGCTATCTTCAAAACTTTTTAAGTTATTGCCTATGATATATGAACAGTTTGAAGACTTGCCCTTCCGTGGAAGTATGGCAAGAACAAGTAAACATGAAAGGAATGACAACTATGGTTCCAAGCTGTCCCACTTTTTTAGGTGGTTGCACCGATTTGCTCATAGTAGTGTTGGAAAATCTTTTGATATGGCTTATCATTATGTCTGCAAAAGGTACCCAAACAACATTGGGTACATCAGCCCTAAGGATGAGTTCAAATTAGAGGTGAATTATTATGGCGACCCCTGGAAAAGCAGGTGGTATAGAGAGCTTTATGTTGATGCAGAAGGAGTTATTCGTGATAATAAACCTGAGCCTAGAGACAGATTTCTTAAAGTTCCTGTATCAGAGAAAAAATTCTACTATAAACTCAAACCTATGACCCTGGCGAATGAACAGAGGTTATACCAGTGGCTGGCTATAAACTTTGGTAGAGGTCCAGCTGTTTCGGTGTTTGTTACTGGTATTATCCCTCCTTCTATTGCCGGATACATATTTGGTACTGACCACTGGAGGCTTCAGTATACTCGTAATCTTGACGAAGTTAAAAGTTTATTTGAAAAGGTTGGACCTGATGACCTTGTATTTGAAAAGGTTCGTGACCTTGAAACTGGCAAAATCAACTCATTGAGACTGTCTAATCCTGAGAACATTAAAGGTAAGGTGTTCTATGTGAAGGATGACCTTTGTGATGGTGGTGGTACCTTTGTTGGTATTGCTAAGGCTCTCAAAGAGCTTGTTCCTGATGCCAAGTTATACATCTCTGTATGCCACATGGTTAATCCAAAAGGCATTGAGAATCTGTCTGCTAACTATGACCATGTGTGGTTCTCCAATTCCTACAAGAACTGGGAGAACTTACCGGAAAATGTAACACAGATTGATGTTACTGAGTGGAGAAACCCTAAAAATGAGTGTCTCTATAATACAAATAGCCACAGCGGTAGTTTTAGCTACTGTTGTGGCTTTTCTTTTAAGACTCTGTAGGAAGAAACCTGAGGTTATATTATTTGAGCTGCAAAAAGGAATTGCGAGAAGATTATGGGGTTGACATTATTATTTACAGGTCATTTTCAATGACTCACAGTTATCACTATGAGATTGTAAAAAGACCTCGATTATGACAACTCTATAGTACAGGAATGTAGGTCTGACAGGACCTACGAAAAGGCTCTGGAACAGGCTGTTAAAAAGGGATTTAGTCTTATCAAAAAGTAAAATTTCAGATATGGAAAAATTAAAAATCTATGCAAAGACAGTTGAGCAAGAAGCACTTGACCAGATAAACCAAATGAATCAGTGTGAAGCCTATAAGGACTGTATTGTTAGGATAATGCCTGACTGCCATGCTGGTGCCGGCTGTACTATTGGGACTGTGATTGCTGTCAAAGACCGTGTAGTCCCAAATACTGTGGGTGTAGATATTGGTTGTGGTATGTTGGTTATCCAGCTTGGTAACATAGATGTTGACCTTGAAAAACTTGATAAGGTTATCAATGAGCATGTTCCCTCAGGATTCAATATCCGGGAAACACCCTACACTGACTTTGTCAAGCTTGATTTTTTAGGCTGTCTTTCTGTGATAGACAAGAACATGGCTCTTAGGTCACTTGGAACTCTTGGAGGAGGAAATCACTTCATTGAAGTTGATGTAGATGAAGCTAACAACAAGTACCTTGTCATTCACTCAGGTAGCCGTAACCTTGGGGTTCGTGTTTGCAACTATTATCAGAACAAGGCTGTAGAATATTGTTCCTGTAAGAAGGCAGACTATCAGCCAATCATAGACCAACTTAAGGCTGAAGGTAGACAGAAGGAAATTCCAGAGATTATCAAGAAATACAAGCAACCTAAAGTTCCAAAGGAATTGTGCTACCTGGAAGGTGATTTGTTTTTCTCCTACTTTGGTGACATGAGAATTTGCCAGGAGTATGCAAGAATTAATAGGGCTTGTATTGCTACTGTGATTCTTGAGAATATGGGATGGCCTAATGGTGCATGGTTTGAGACTGTTCACAACTATATAGATGTTGAGCAAAATATTCTTCGTAAGGGTGCTGTCTCAGCACAGGCTGGTCAGAAGTTAATTATCCCTATGAATATGAAGGACGGCTCACTTATCTGTACTGGTAAAGGAAACATTGACTGGCTTAACTCAGCTCCTCATGGTGCTGGCAGACTTATGTCAAGGGCCAAAGCAAAGGAGACTCTGAATATGGAAGACTTTGTCAAGTCTATGGAAGGAATCTACACTACATCAGTATGTAAAGAAACTATTGATGAGGCACCTATGGTGTACAAACCAACACAGGAAATTATTGAATGTATTAAGGATACTGTGGAAATTAACTGCATCATCAAGCCTATTTACAATTTCAAAGCAAAGGAACAAGGAAATAAATTTAAAAAGTAAAAATTTTTATGATTAAGGCAGATAAATTAAATGACTTGGAAGGCAACAAGATATACTCTTTGAAGGGTCTGTGCATGGCACTACTTGATGTCTGTAAGAATTATGAGTTGAATCATATAGACCCAAATAAGGTGCCCATTGTTATTTCACAGGACAGCACATATTCAACATACACAATCGAGTGTATATCATCAAGTTTTGGACCCAGAAAAATAGTCAAACTATCTACCGACAATAGCAGTGAGATTGACTTCAACCCTGAGGATAAAAGGCCAGAGGGTGGTGGTGAGTTCTGGCAATCCCGTGGTGCTTCAAGTTTTGATGTCAGCGGTTTTGTAGTCTCCAAACAGGCCGGTGAGCGTATTATGAGATATGTTCGTGCTATTCTTGAGAAAGATGAAACTGATACCTGGCTTGACTGGAGAAAGTTTGAACCAAACTGGATTCAGCTTAAGTTTTCTGCTAAGGAGTTTGACTGTGAAATGCTTGACAAACTCAGCAGAGAGAATAATGGTGTCATTACAGTCGAAATTATGAAGCAATGCGTAAAGAAATGAGGCCGTATAGGTGCAGGCTTAACATGACAGAGTTCTACTATAGGCCTGACATTGGTAGTGGTAATTTGAGTAAGAAAGGCAAAATCTATACAACAGCCAGAAATGGTACACAGGACCGACATTATAATATAATTCATGTTGATGTAAGAAAGAACTCAGAGGCTCACAGAGTATTGCTTAATAGAGGTTATACTGTGGCTGACTCTTACAATAAAACTGGCTTTGTGTTTGCCAAGATTCCAACGAGTGACTTTATTCCTGAAGAGGTATAGGTTTCATCTCATATATAAACACAAAAATAGGGTAGCTTGGGAGTATAAACTCTCAGGTTACCCTATTTTTTTGCTTTTGTTATGTCTTTGTAACTATGTTAGATGCTACTTTGATTGGGTGTCTCTAATATACATTCTATAAGAGTCTTGCATACTTCTGAAGAATGCCTGAGAGCCCATAAGTGTCTGCATAGCTGTCTTGTTTCCAAGCACAAAGTTCTTTGTGTCAGAGAGGATTTTGCTTTGTAGTGTATATGTTGCAGGACTGGTTGATTCACCTAAGTAAGTCAGCACAGCATACGGACCTTTGAAGGTGTCGAATGAGCTATATGATGACTTGTAAAGTAGCTCAACCATCATGTTCTCAAACACTTTTCTACCATCAGCCTCAGCCTTGTGCCTATTGTATTCAGGTGTAAGCCACAGCTTGAATAGAAGTGCCAGTAACATGGCTATAGCAAAGTCAGACATAGCACGTTTATAGTTACGTCTATTTACTTCGTTTTTCCAGACATCACCCTTCAGGAACTGCTTAAAGTTCCAGCCATTTCCATTAAGTTCACGGAAAGTTTCTCCAAATGTCTGGAAGATTCCCTGAACCATAATAGGGACGTATTTAACTACAGGAAGGCCTGTATCATCAGTTGTCACATTACCACTTTCATCACCTGTAAAGAACAGAGGATTACCATTGTAATCAGTTTCCTGTTCAAGCTTTAACTCACTCTGTGATATCTGACGTTTCTTAGCATAGTTATCCACAATACCATTCATCCAGGTAGAGAAGAACATAAAGTTTCGGCCAATAGCAATATTCTCATACTTGGCTTTTGAACTTTGGTCATAGGCACCATAGATACTTTCTGCAAGAGTTTTGATAGCACGAATCTGCTCAGGTGTATAAGCATCAGGTAGGTCATCGGTATATGACAACTGTTTACCAGAACTTTCAACATTGAATGCACGAATCATACTATAGTAGAGTGCCTTCTGCTCATTATATTTTGGATTAGTAGTGTCACCAGAAGCATACACTTCAAAACGCTTATCCTTTCTCCAGTCATATTTCAGTCTGTGTTCGTCATCAAGGCTATAAGCATCATAGGCTCCATCATGGTGTAGTTTAGCAACGAACAGGGTCATACGGTTCAGATAGTCAGGAGCACGGAGTGTCCAGTAGAACCAGTTGTCAGCATTTAAAACTCCACCACGGCCAGTCTTTAACCGTTCAGCTACCTTAGCAGCATCGAAGTTAGAGAACCCATATTTGATATTGAACTGGTTAAGCTTGCTCATAGTCATCATGTTGGTACAACCTTCTTTGAAGATTTCACTATAACCGAAAGCTACATCCTTTGCATTGATATCAGTCTGATATTTAATCAGTGCCTGTACAAAGTTTTCTTGTAGACCTTGTAGAGTATCTCTGACAGCTGCAACAGGGCTGGCAGCAATGTAGAATTTGCTTACTAAGCCTCTTAGAGGATTCAGCCAAGCATCAATCTTTCTAGAGGTTTTCTCCATAATAGATTTGTTATAGATATTCAGAGTTACAAAGTCATCAATAGTCTTGATAGTATGTTTAATTCCCTGTTCATCACCTTCAGCGATACCCTTTAGAGTAAGTGCAAGTTCAATACCTTTGATACGGATAAGAAGCTTGTTAAATTCATCGCATTGTATCTGCTTTGATAAGAAGTCAATAAAAATATTTTCCATGTTTGTTTCAAAGAATCCTACACCTTTGGAAGCTATGTATAGGTCACGTTCTCTTAGGCTTGCGTATGACCTTGTATAAGGATTGTAAACTCTCATTCTGTCAATGGCTTCATCTCTGGCTTCAATATCCTGTGAGTCCAGGTTACCCATTGTTTCCTCAAACACTTCACCAGGTCTTGTAATAAGTCTATGGAGTTTTTTACCAAACTGTTCAAGATTGGTTTTTATGTTGGCCCTCTTAGAAGCAGATGATGCTGCTTGCAGTGGCACATATAGGTAATCATTAGGCATGTTTGTTAGAAGTTCATTGTCATTTGGTCCTACAATAGTGTATGGCAAATGTTCCATATTTCTTCTGACTTTATAGAACTCATAAAGAATTTTCTTCAAAAACTCTCTTTCATAAGATTTGAGGTCAGCAGCTGGGTCATAAGGATTCTTGAACATCATAATGCTCTCACCATTTTCATCCAATTCGTACAGGTTCCTAAATACACTTACCTGGTCACCAATGATGGCATTTCTACCGGCAGTATAGCCAGCATCTTCATAGAACTTCTTGAAGATGGGCATCACATTGGGCATGTACTCATCAAGGATACCAGCACGAATGTTATCAATAGACTTCTGAACAAGGAAGCCTACTCTACGAACATTGGAGTTACCAATACTAGTAGTCTTCATTCCGTACTCTTCAAGGGTGCTGAAATCCTCATTATTGAGTGAAATATCACCATAGTAGTGACTTAGTGCCTGTGTAGCTACAATATAGAGTTTGGCAATGTTTGCGCTGGCTGCATCTGAGCTTTTTGTAAGCTCAACAAGTTGGTCAGGACTCTGTACATTGATACCACGTTCCTCGGCAATCTCTCTAAGTCTGTCAATTAGCTGCTCAAGCTTCTCAATTTTACCTTCGATAGTCTGCATATTCATCAGACCATCAATAGTGGAACCATCAACAAGAGTCTTCTGGTCAATTAGGTCACCCAGACCCCTAAGTTCTGTTATATCTATGTTTGACTGTGCTGTAGTAATGTCTACCCAAGTCTGTCTGAGAACTTCCTCAGGTGCAATACACTCGATACTCTGCTCCTGGAAATTGTTGTTGATAACAGCATTACTGTTTCGATTTACAACCTTGACAATAGTATTCCACTGTTTAAGCAGTGAGTCAAACTCATAGAAGGTTCCCTTCCTTGTTTGGAAACCGCTCAAACCAATAACCTTAAGCTGTCCCAGTTTGATATTGCCCCCAATACTTGGTAAAACTTCATTGAGGATGGCAAGTGTTCTAACAGCATCAATATTACCATAATTACACTCCATTTCAAATCTTTCATTATTCAGGTCTGGTAGATAGTATCCAAGCAGATTCTTTCTTCCTTTGAATGAGTATGTTGCTGTTGGGTTAGTTCCTGAAACAGTAAATACATCAACCTGTCCTGTTACTCTGTGACGGAGAGCTATGATATTTGCAGCATCAAGTGCTGGAGAGTTGAGTAGTTCCCATGTGTAAGTCCTTGTACCTGTGTTTGTGTCTTCTTTGTAGTCATTGATATACTTGCTGAACTGGCTACTTACATACTGATAGGTTGCTCCTTTGCTATTACTTGAGAATACACCGTTTCTAAATGAGTTCTCTAAGTCAGTTCTCAGGTAGTAAGCACTAAGTTCGCCTGCAAATGGTCTGTTTGATTGGTTAAGTCTATCCTGTATAATAGCTATAAGCTCTTCGTTTTTGTCGGCCTTTCGTGAATCAGAGACTTCAATAACTTCTTTTGTGTCGGGTAGTGTTATTCTGTAACCACCACCAGGAAGTGCCTCTGGCTTGCAGTATTTCCAGTTTCTGACAAGCCACTCCTTTGCAGTTTCAGCAATACCCTCTGCACGGACATCCTTGCCAGGGAATATATGTTGTAGTTGTTTGCTTACCGTAAGCAGTGAGGCATTATCAACCTGTGAGAAATCCACTGTAGAATCAATGAACTGTGAAGCAACATTATCATATTTCTGGAACACATACCTAAGGTCTTTAGTATCAAAAGGAACTGCCTTCTGAACCTCAATGTCTGTGATAGTATTGTATTGGTCATTGTAAGTTAACCTGACCGGTACTATGTTTACACGAATATGTCTGCTATCAATACCATGAAATGCAAGCATCTGCTTGAGCAGGGCAAGCTGATATTTGTACTTTTCCTTCTTAGCTGTAGCCCACTGGCTATAAGGCTCTGTAGAAGTTTTAACATTGAAGATTTCAATATCTCCATTATCTCTTACAACAAGGTAATCAACATGACCAAGAATTTTCTCAGCCATGCCTCGTAGGTCCGCTTCAAAGTTTAGACCCTTGATAACCTTACCAACATTGCCTGTGCCCCTGTGGTCACGACCATTACGTTTCATCACTTCAAAGAAGATGTTGTCCTCAGCCTGTTTAACCTTTTCAGTGATACCAGCAAAAGCAGTGTTGGCAGTTCTTTGACTCCATTCAAACAGGCTGTCTGAGGAGTCACCAAGAATCAGCCTGTGGAAATCAAGTGCGTTCTTAGCAATCTCATCCCATCGCTGCTGCACTAAGTCACCCCAAGCATCGGCCTGCTCCTGAGTTTTCTCCTTGTCAGCAACAAACTTACGTTTCATTGTATCAACGTAGTCCTTTGTGCTAAGCCTGAACATAGGAGCCTCATCCCCTATAGAGAAATACTGTGAATCAATAAATGTCTGTGTGGTAAATGAGTCTATACCGTGTTCGATATCAGGGCTACCATCAATGATTTTAGTATTGTCAATACTTAGATTGACAGCTGTTCTCAGCCTTATAATCTTGTCATAGATAGCATCCTGTTTGGATTGCTGACTGAACAGCATATCAGTCAGTTTGCTCATATCCTCATCAGATAGTGCAGCAACTAGGTCCTGATAGCTGTCATAAGTCATACCATTGTATTTGTATTTACATGCCATAATTACTTACAGTCTTCTACAATTTCGTTCCCAAGCTTTGAGTGGATAAAGTTTGTGACGATACGTTGTCTTCTCATTTTGTCAGACTCAGCATCCATAAGTGTTTTCATAAAGTCATTGAAGCCTAAACCATTGTCCATCATATCCTGCTTGAATGAATCTACCTTGTTAATAATGTCCTGCATAATTTCAGTAAATCTGTCAGCATTGAAGCCAACAGACAACTTATTATCTCTGAACATTTCATCTGCAATCATATCTACAATAGCCTCCTCAACCTTGTCTTGCATAGCAAAGTTGCTATATGCACTTGAAATCCAGTCAAATTTGCGTTTATAACCTGACTTTCTTTGATATTCCTGTATGATTTGCTGGTAGCCTTCTGGATACCTAGCCTTAAGCACACCTAAGAAAATATGTGAAATCTCATGGAATAAGTCTGAGGTTTTGGCGTTTGTAGTGTTTATATAAATCCTGTTGTTATAAATGAATGCTTTAATACCGTCAATATTGTTCTCAAGACCCAGATTATTCTCCTGACTAAACACAAGTAACTCGTCAGAGGTCATTGACACAACGTCAACACCATACTGTCTATTGAAAAACTCAATGGCTCCGTCCATAGTCTGTCCGATGAACTCATCAATGCTAATATCACCAACCTTGGAGCCACTTACATCAACAGAGTTACCCCCATCTTCAAGCAGTTTAAGAGTGGCAATCTTACGTTTTGCTCTATGTTCAGTTTCCTTTGATATAACAAGTTTCTCAACATAGTAGCTCCTTGTAGGAGCTGTGTCTATTGTGCTTATGATGTTGTCAATTACCTCAGCATAGGTGCCAGACTTGAGCAACTCTGTAAGAGTGTTCATAGTCTTTGCTTTGTCAATCTCTCTTGAGTCAGCTCTTGAGAACTTATCAGACACAAGCAATAAGAAAGCAGCAGCCTTCTCTGGTGTGTCAAGCTTGGTTATGTTAGGTATTGTTGATAAGAACTGTTGGAACTCAGGAACTGTTAGACTAAGCATTTGTTTCAGAGAGTTCGGAAGTTTCTCTATTTGAATCTTTGGTAGGTCAATAGCTAAAGTTGTGATAATCTGCCCATCCTGAATACTATCCAGTTCAATATTACTTTGTCTTGGGATGTCTCCAGTTTGCTTGATAGTGATAAGACTGTTAGCACCGATTCTATCAGTTGCAGCTTTACGATTGATACCTTCCATAGCAGCTTCCAATGATGGATATGTACTCATATAGGAGTTAGGTGAAATGATACTACGAGAGATTGCGTATACAGTTCTATTACCCCTAACAGTTGGGATAGATGCCTTATACATATACATTCCCTTGTACTTACCGGCAACAACCTCGCCCTCATCAACTGGTGAGAAGATTGACTGTGGGTTATACCCAAAGTTGTAAACTTCTCCTATTGTTGAATATGGGAATGTTAGTGTAATATATGATGCAGATTCTTGTATCTTTGGTTCATTTACAACTTCATACTCATAAGAATACTCAACTTTCTTTCGTCCAGCTTTATCTTCAACAACTCTTGCATGAATTGTGTGAGTTTGTCCTGTTTTGCTATCAGTATACTGGAAGTTAGCAGAGTTAAAGATATTGGCCATTGACTCAGGATTTTCCTTTGCATATTCTGAATACTTTGCAGGCAATTCAATACCAGCTGCAGAGGCCTGTGAACGAACCTCATCCCATGCTGCTTTCAAATACTCATGTGTGAGCTTACCTACTTTCTTTGTAGTTGCTTCTTTAGGCTGTATAACTTTCTGTGAGCCACGAGTTGATGATTTGATTTTAGCCCTTCCCAATTTTGGGTGACCTACGAACAAGCCATTTGGTCCTGTAAATAGGTTGTCTAGCTCTTCATTAGTCAGGTTTCTGAAATTTTCCAGAGAGAGTTGTTCTCCTAACTCAGGAAAATATGTTGTGAGTATTGTATATAGTTCTGATTTTGGAAGCTTCCAGTCATATCCTGTACCCTCAGATTTGATACTTGATATACCTATTTCAAGGTCGGTCATATTCTCATCAAAGTTGTAGTCATTTGTAAGTGTAGCTACAACTCTCCCTAAGATTTGCCTTGGTGTGATAGTATTTGCCTTATACACAAATGGCTTCAAGGCATCCTTGTTGTTAAGATACTCTATTACAGTATCTTTAACAGATTTGCCATAACGTTTGGCAATAACTTTCAGGTCCTCAATATATGGAAGAAGAGCCTCAGGCATACTATCTTCGTTCTCGAAAATTGCCTCAGCCCTCTCTTTTGCTTGCAGATATTTGATAAAGGCAGTTGCTCCATAGATGTCTTTGATAATAAACATCTCACGACCATCTGCTGTCAAAACCCTACCGTTATAGTTCACATTATTGAGCTTAAAGTTGGAACTGAGAATAATGGTGTAGTTATCATACAACTTAGGGTTGATTTTATAGACCTCTGCTAATTGAGGATACTTTGACAGGATTTCACCTACTGTAGTATTACCCACAAACTGGTGCTCTCCTATCATTTTTGCAGTAATAGTTTGTCTCTTAGCCCTAACAATGCTGGATGCCAGAGATTTTCTGTCCGATGGAGACAGAGTGGATAGAAGCTCCACCACTCTGTCCATCGTAACAGTTTCTGTCTCATCGACTATACCGATTGTTACAGGCTGTGATTCCATCTGCTGTGTTTCCGTGTTGTATACGGTTGTCAGAATTTTGACTTCACAAGCCATATTAGCAGTCTTTTACAATTAGTATCTTACCCGAAATTGACATATTTTCTAATATGCTCTTCATCTGGGCAGCAACATCTGCAGTGAACTCTCCCTCAAAATCAATAGCCCTGGCTGCTGAAGCAATCCTTGTTCTTTCTGGCATTTCAAATGGACAGTTCTCTATAAAGTTTATCCTACGTCTGTTTTGTTGTGTCTCATCAATACTCTGGTCAGTCAGAGCTGGTAGTATTGAATACTCTTCGTAGGCATTTATCTGTGGATTGTATTTCATAATCACATAGTCCCAAACTGGGTCCTTTACTTTGATGAATGGCTCAGTGTGGAATCTTATAGCTGATGGAGATACAAGAGGTGCAGCATTGATTTGGTAATCATACTGGTTATATTCAGGAACCAATGTAAAGT
>NFZC01000061.1_pt1 | contig 12013 bp, 11 predicted proteins | sample 1095391 | NCBI WGS metagenome assembly NFZC01 (sample SAMN03609890, study PRJNA323583) | gut metagenome | isolation source: feces | host: Rattus norvegicus | place: Denmark: Riget | collected 2013
GCATGGAATAAAAAAGCTGGATTTAAAGCACCAAGCTTTCCTATAATGACAGAAAAAATGGAAGGATTTGATTCTGGTTTATATATATTTGCAGGAGCAGCAAATGCTGGTAAAACTGCTATAATGTTAAATATGATGGAAGACCTTTGTATGAATGAAGAAAATAATTTGTTCGGAGTATATTTTTCATTAGATGATAGTAAACAAAAAGTTATTCCTAGAATAGTAGCAATGAGAGAAAGAATTCCTATAACAGTAGTATCTAAACCAACTAGATATTCTGATTTAATTATAGGCGATCCAGAAAACGCAAAATATTATCAAGAACTATTAGATAAAAGAGATCAAGGTTTAAAGAATCTAAAAGATGATTCTAATAAGATGATAATATTTGACACAACAGATATAAGAAATGCAGATGATATGCATGACTGTATCTTACAGATAAATAATTATGTTAAAGCAATAGATCCAGAAACAAAAATAATGGTAGGAATAGACTCGCTTAAAGATATAGAATTTCCTTCAGATAAATATGGAAAATTAACTACTAATGAAAAAGTAGATATAGCAGCTAAAACAGTTAAAGATTGGTCAACTGAATTAGATATAATGGTATTTGCATCAATGCATTTAAGAAAATTAAATACAGATAAAAGACCAACTACAGATGATTTAAAAGAATCAAATACGCTAGAATATGAAGCTAATGTATGCTTCCTTATATATAATGATGTAAGTAGAAATAAAGAAGGCGCAAAAGTATATCATACTAGAGATGATGAACCAGAAAAACTTCCTGTACTGGAAATAGATTGGGCGAAGAATAAACAGTCTAGTTATAAAGGAAGAAGTTTCTGTTATTTTTCACCAGAATATTCTAAAGCAGTAGAATGTTCAGAAGAAGCAAATGTAAGATTTAATGCAATGATAATGAGTTAATGTGATATAATAAAATTGCCAGCCAGCACATCCTTAAATGGACAGTTGTGATTGAGGTGACGACCTCCTTAGTTAATCCCCTGCGTGCTGGCGTTTAATTAAAGGAGATGATTATTATGGATAAAGTAGTATATGGTGTGGAAGTAATACAACCAGATGAATTATCTGGGAAACAAATTGTTAGATATACAGATGATGCAAAAGATATAAAATCTTTAAGTGATTGGCACAATAGATTCCCATATAATGAAATAGCTATTGTAGATATTAAAGATAAAAATAATATAAAAGAAATATATTCTTTTTCAGATAAATTTGAGAAAAGATTTACTTCTATTAAAGGAGCTATTAAATATTTTGAAGGTATTGCAGAAGAGCCAATGTTAAGAGTTCCAAAATTCTATTATAAAATAGAAGATAAAGAAAATAATAATTATATATTTAAATTTTCAAATACAAAAATAGATGATGCATGGCATTGCTTAAAAGCATTTATTGGTAATGACGAAGAAAAAGATTATGTTTATATTGGAGCAGTATATAGTAAAAATCAAGATCAAGCATTTATGCTTGATATGCTTAGATTCTTACTTGTTCCAACTATAGAAGGTATGTTAGATGAATGATTTAATTATAATTATAAAATCAGAATTAGATTTAACTAAAGATATAGTTAAAGATGCAATAAAAGATATAGATGTAGAAGAACCAATATTTGTTAGAAAGATATGTGCATTCACTTCTGAAGAAGAATTAGATATGTACATAGATGATGAATGTACAAAAGAAGAAATCGTTAAGCATATAAATAAAGTATTAATGAAAAATAATCCTGATATAGATAAAAGTATTGTATCTATAATAACTTATCCAATTAAGTATCATAAAGATAAAATAATAGAAATAGAAGTTTAAGCTGCTTAGAAATAAGCGGCTTTTTTTATTTTTTGAAATATATTAAACGATAAGAATATATTAGAAAGGAAATGATAACTTTTGAATAGTATAAAAAAAGTATCAGAAGTTAGAGGCAACAGAATAAATTGTCCTAATTATCAAATCTGTCCTATATGTTTTGGATGTAGAGCATTTGACTCAAGAGATCCAGAATGTTTAATCTGCTTCGAGGAAGGAGATACTGGTGGAAGAAGAAACTTTAATGTGTGTGATAAAAAAACACATAGAGATGACCTAGTAAATAAAATGATAACTAAGACAGTTTACAAAGTTGATGAATCAATAAATTTTAATAATTACGGAGGTAGCGAATAATGGAAGAATTTAAAATTGACGCTCAGAGAATAATAGACATAATGTCAGAAGAATTAACAGGATATATTTCTAAATTATCAATAGCAAAAGCTCAGATAGAATCTTTAGCAAAAGTAATAGATGCTCAGAATAAAGAAATAGAAGAATTAAAAAACAAACTTGCTTCTACAGAAGCAACTACTAAGAAAGCAGGAAAATAATAATGTTTAAATACCAAGAAATGTTTCCAGAAATAAGAGATGCAAAAGAACCATTTGATTTCTTTAAGTATATAAGAATAGGAAAAGAATCAAGCGCTCCTTATGGAGATCCTCAATATTTAAAATATGAAGATTTCGATAATGAAACAGAAACTGAATTTGAAGCTTATATAAAATCTTGCTTAGAAAAAGCTGAATATACTCCAGGAAAATATGAATTTAAATTAATTCAAATATTATTAGAATCTCTTATTAATAGAAAAATACTTACAGAAGATTTACATAGTAGTGCAGTTGATTTAGTAATAGCTGCTGCATTATTACATAATGTATATGTAGATAAAGAGCATCCTTATACATCACTATTTAAAGCTAGAGAAGAGTTCCTTCCTTTATTAGATGAAGGAGATTTTAGAAAAATACCAAGAGCTCTAATTGAGATAGTATTTGAAACAATTGAAAAACAATTTGGAGAGAATGCTCCATTAAAAGAAATGATTCCTCAAAATGGAACAGTAACAGATTTATTTGCTAACTGTGTATGGTTAGTAAGAGAATCTGGATTTATAAGCGAAGCGTAAAAAGCTTCGCTTTTTTTATTTTTATTAACTTATGATATCAAGAATGTTGGTTAGTAATAAAAGTTAGAGCAATACATAACGAAAAGAAAGGAGTGAAGATCGAGTTGGCAAATAAAAAAATTAGTGAATTACCTATTACCGAGAATCTTAGAGATACAGACTTGGGTGTATTTGAACAACCATCAAGTACTAAAGCTGTAACAATAGCTACATTAAGAGATGCACTTAACTGTTTTACAGATGACTATAGATTAAAGCTTGAAGGTATAGAAGAAAATGCTAATAACTATTTACATCCAGAAACTCATCCAGCTGAAATGATAGAAGAAACAGAAGAAAAGAAATTTGTCTCTCAAGCTGAAAAAGAACATTGGAATGATAAATATACAATAGCAGAAATGGAAAATAGACTTCAGACTTTTGCTCACTCATTAGACTGGAAAGAATCAGTTGATAGTTATGGAGATATAGTAGTTACTTATCCAGAACCAGAAGATGGTTGGACAGTAAATGTTAAAGACACAAATATTACATATAGATATGATGCTGAAACTCAAAAATGGATTAAGATATCTTCTAACTCAATTCCAACAGCTACTATGGATAATAATGGTTTACTTAGTAAATATGACAAGATAAAACTTGACTCTATTGAAAGTAATGCAAATAACTATAGACATCCAGTTAATCATCCACCAGAAATTATATCTGAAACTTTAGATAAACAATTTGTAACTGCTGAACAGAAAGTAAATTGGACTGCTAAAGAAACAGTTGAAGGTGCTCAAGATAAAGCCAACACTGCTAAAGAAGAAGCTAAAGAAGAAGCGATAAATGAAAGCAAAAAATATGCTGATGAAATTTTAGCAGCTCATAACCACGATAACACTTATTCTAAATTAGAACATAATCATGATGAAGCATACTCAAAACTGAATCATACTCATGCTTATCAAGAAATATTAGAAGTTCCTAAAGTTCCAACAAAAGTTTCTGACTTAGAAAATGACTTAGGATTTATTACTAATATGGGTGGAGAAGGAATACCAGATAGTAAGCACGTCCATCCAAACATGGCTGCATTAAATAAAGTATCTGATACAAAAATAATTGAATGGAATAACAAATCTGATTTTAGTGGACATTATAAAGATTTAGTTGGAAAACCTGTAATTCCTCCAGCTGCTGATGTTAATAAATTATATGTTGATAATCAATTAGCAACAAAATCTGATAGAAATCATAATCATGATAATATCTATTCTTTATTTAATCATACTCATATATCTAAAGAAATAACAGACTTACCTAAAATACCTACTAAAACATCTGAGCTTATAAATGACGCTGGGTTTATAACTGAACCAGGAGATGGAAGTGGAACTTGTCATATACATAATAACTTTGGATTATTAGAACAAATAAATCAACCTATGATTGATTATTTAAAAAATCCATTTGATGGAAATTATACTTCATTACAAGGTGCTCCTACTAATGTAGGACATTTTGCTAATGATGTTGGATATGTTACTGCTGATCATGACCATGATGGTAGATATTATAGAAAAGATGAAACTTATCCAAAAACTGATATTTATACAAAAGTTGAAATAGCAGATATAATTGCAAGTTTACAACCTAATGGACCTTTAAAAGAAGAATCGGGTAAGATAAAAACTCATTCATTTATTATCTTAGAAGAAGATTTAAATTATAGCGTTGAAGAAGAAGTTTATAAAGCTACTTTAACACATAATTTAAATACAGAAGATATTATAGCAAGAATTGTTCTTGGAACAAGTAAAGACGCATTAGTAGATGCTTATAGAATAGTTGATTCAAATAGTATTGAAGTTTATTCAGAAGTTCTTGAAATTATAGATGTATTGATATTTACAACTGATTATGAACACTATGATGAAAATGGTGATGTAATTGCAAATGGAAATATTGATTCTTACAAAAGAACAATAAATGAAGAAGAATTCTTCTTAGATGAAGAAACAGGGCTCCATAAAGCATCAGTAGTTCATAACTTAGATACTCAAAACATAATGGTTAGAGTTTCTGATTCAACAACTAAAGAGATATATGTAGATGCATATAAATTATTTGACAACAGGTCTATAGAAGTATATTTAAAAGAACCTACAGCTGTTGATGTGTTTGTAATTTCTAATGGATACACAATAACTAGAAGAGATCGTGGTGAAATAAACACTTATGTAACAATAATAAACTCTTCTGAATTTGTTGAAAAGATGAATGGTTTATATGTTTACAACGTATATCATTCATTAGGAACAGAAAACATATTAGTATCTATGAATGATGCAACTACAGGTGAATCATTAGTTGACTCTTACAAAATAGTCGATAGAAATTCTATACAAGTATTTATAGAAAAGAAATCTCCTGTAAGAATAACAATTATATCTGATGTCTATAAAAATCAATTTACTGGTTCTCTAGACCTAAGTAAATTTGTAATGAAAAGAGAATTACAAAATGAATTATTAAGATATGTTCCTAGAGAAGCAGGTAAAGGATTATCTAGTAATGACTTTACAACAGAACTTAAGTTAAAGCTTGAAGGAATAAAAGATTATGTTCATCCATTACAACATACTCCTAATGAAATAGCTACAGATGAAAATAATAGATTTGTTTCTGATAAAGAAAGATTAAACTGGAACAAAAAAATAGATACTGTTGAGTATAGAAACAATAGACTTACATTTAAAGTTGGAAATATTGCAGTAAAAGAAGTTGAAATACAATCTCCTATTAGTAAAGTATCTGAACTTGAAAACGATTTAGGTTTTATAACTAGAAAAGATATAGAAAATATAGGTGGAACTTCAGATCATGAACATAGCAATTTAGATGCACTGAATTCTATAACATCTGAAAGAATAGATAAATGGGATTTATCTGGAGATTATAACAACTTAATTAATAAGCCTAAAATTCCAGTTGCTTTATCTGAATTAGTTAATGATAAAAACTATGCAACTGTAGAGTCTGTTGATCAAAAAATAGAATCAATACAATATAGTAGTTTAATCTTCAATAAAACTGTTCAAACAACTGAATGGGAAGATGAAGGTGGAACTAAATTTAAAATGGTTACTATTAATCATAATTTAGATAGTGAAAACTTAATTGTTACTGCTATTAAAACAGGATCAAAAGAATCATTATTTATTCCTTTCAGAATTATAGATAGTAATAACATAAAAATATTTAGTGAAATAAATGATGAAATAATTATAAACATAATATGCACTAAAGTACTACAAATGCAACCTACTATGTATAGAAGTGAAGAATATAATTTAAATGACTTAAAAACTGAAAATAAAGAAAGTTTAGTTTCTGCAATAAATGAATTAGCAGAAGAAATTAAAATGTTGAGGGGGTAATGTTTTTTGAAAAATAAAGAACTGATAAAAAACGTACCGTCTTCAGAAAAGGTCCTAGAATGGAATGCAAAAGAAACAGTTGCTGGAGCTGAACAAAAAGCCAATGATGCTTACGAAAAAGCTAAAGCTTATGCTGACGAAAATAAAGTAGCTAAAGAAGAAGGTAAAGGATTATCTAGTGAAGATTTTACTAAAGCAGAAAAAGATAAACTTGCTTCTTTAGTAAATTATGTTCATCCAGAAAAACATACTACTACTGACATAACTACTAACTCTGATGCAAGATTTGTTTCTGATGCGCAAATTGCTGAATGGGACAAAAAAGAAACTGTCGATGGTGCTCAAGGAAAAGCTGATAGAGCATTAGCTGATTCAAAAGCATACACTGAACAAGAAGTAGATAGACTTGATAATAGCAAAATAGATTTTGTTGAATTACAGAACAAAGAAATATTATTTAAAGCTAATGAATTAGAAAAGTTTAGAATAACTCTTCCTAATTCATTAGATACAATCCCTGTTGCAAGTGCTGATATTTTAGGAGGAATAAAGGTAGGAGCAGGGCTTGCAATTACTGGAGATGGAATATTATCTGCAACTGGTGGTGGAGTAGCTGATTCTGTTGCTTGGGAAAATGTTGTTGGAAAACCAGAAAGATTCCCAGCAATGGAACATATCCATGAACTAGTCACTACAGATAAAGATGGATTTATGAGTAGAACTGACAAAGTAAAACTTAATGGGTTAGAAAACTATACTCATCCAGAAACACATCCAGCAGAAATGATAACAGAAGATGCGTCTCATAAATTTGTTACTGATGCACAAATAGAAAGTTTTAATGATAAATATACAAAAGTTGAATCAAATAACTTATTAAAAAGAAAATTCGACAATGTAGATATATCTGGAAACACTTTGAGATTTTATGCAGATTCAGTCAAAAAATTTGATATAGAAATTCCTGCTGCTGATTTTAATACTATGGTAAACAAACCAGAAACATTTAATCCTCCTATAGCAAGTAATGAAATACTTGGTGGCATTAAAGTTGGGGCAGGACTTTCAATTTTAGAAGATGGAACTTTAAGTGCTAATATACAATCACTTAATTGGGATCAAATAAATAACAAACCAGAAGAATTTAAACCTGTAATTGCTTCAAATGCAAAGTTGGGTGGAGTAAAAATTGGTTCTGGTTTAACTATAGCAGAAGATGGTCTGTTAAGTATAGATACATCTACTACTCATAATCATGATAATTTAAGTAGCTTAAACAAACTAACTGAATCAAAAATGTCTGAATGGGACAGTAAAGAAACAATAACTGGTTCTCAAGAAAAAGCAGCAGAAGCTTTAAGAGCATCTAAAGAATATACAGATAAAAAGATATTAAGAACTAAAAAGTTAGTCATCAACTTATTCACTTATGATGAACAAAGTAAATTCTACAAAGCTACTGCTACTCATGGATTAAATACAGAAAGTGTATTTATAATGGCATTTGATTCTACTACTAAAGAAAGCGAAATATTATCATACAAAATAATAGATAAAAACACTATTGAAGTTGCTACGATTAGCCAAGTAGATAGTATTGATTTATATATAATAGGAGGCGAATTTATGTCAAATATTGAGAATGTAATAATAAATGACTCAGCTGTTGGATTAGATTCAACATGGTCATCTCAAAAAATAGATGAAGCATTAAAACAATACTCTAATGTACCTAGTCAGATTTCATTGCTTAGAACTGATGTAGATAAAAAAGTAGCTACTGAAGATTTAGGTAGATCTGGTGGATGTACAATAAATGCTGAAAACATAACTGCTGGCTCTTTATCAGTTGATAGATTAAATTCTAATAATGAAAATCCAATAATAAGATTATTTGATAATTGTGCTATAGATGCAACTGCTAGCATGAATCAAGGTAAAGGTGATGCACTTAGACTAAAATGGGACGATAGTAACTATGTAAAAATATCATCTAATGAAATTAGTTTCTATAACAATGGAAAAGCTACATTAAGAGTTCATGATGATACAAATCCAGTAATAAGTTTTTATGGAGCAACATCTATAGATGCAGCAAATAACAATATTAGATTAAGAGCTAACAATAATGACTATTTAAGTGTAATGTCTGGAGAAGCAAGATTTTATATTGGTGGAACTACTGCTGTTAAAATAAATAGTTCTGGAATAGTACAAGGAATTCCTGCACAAGCAAATGAACTTCCAGCAACTTTAACAAAAGGCACACAAACTAAATTCTCAGAATTCATTGCTAATGAATTTGGTAATGCAATAGTTCTTGATGAAAACAATAAACTTGCAATAGATACAAGTAAAATAACTACACCTGAAATGAAAGAATTGTTAGCTGAGGAAGATGGCTCATATTCTTATTCAGGATGTATAGCTGTATTAACTATGGCACTAAAAGAAGAAATTGAAGCTAGAAAAAATTTAGAAGCACAACTAATAAAATAAAAAGTGAGGTGAAAGATAATTGAAAGTATCTGATCTTCTACTAGAAATAATAAAAAAAATAACTTGGAATGATTTATCTGATAAACCTTCAACTTTTCCGCCAGATAACCATTCCCATAGTGTAATAGATATAACAGAGGATGATTCTCATAAATTTGTTACAAGTCAAGAAAAAGAAACTTGGAATAACAAAGTAAATAAATCTACTACTCATAATAAAACATTATTAGCAACTGGTTGGACTGGAGATTCTGCTCCTTTCAATCAAGCTATTACTATTGAAGAAATGAATGATTCTAAAAATTGGGAAGTAACAAATAGTACTAACCCTATGATGACAGAAGAAGAATTAGAAGCTTTTTCTTTAGCTCGAATATTGGCTGGACCTCAATCGGCTGACACAATAAATTTAGTAGCTTATGGAGAAAAACCTACAATAGATATTCCTATCTTGGTAATAGTTAGAGAAGACTAATTTATATGAGGGAGGTGATTTTACTTTGAAAAACAAAGAGGTCATTAAGAATGTCCCAACTAAAGAAAAAATAGAAGAGTGGGACGCAAAAGAGACTGTAGAAGGCTCTCAACAAAAAGCTACTCAAGCTTTAAATGATGCTAAAGCATATGCTGATGAACATAAAGTTGAAAAAGTTCCAAACAAACAATTATCTACAGAAAACTTTACAACAGAAGAAAAAACAAAATTAGCATTATTACAGAATTATACTCATCCACTTAAACATACTACAGATGATATAACAACAAATTCAAATGCTAGATTTGTTTCTGATATTCAAATAAAAGATTGGAATGATAAAGAAACAACTATAGGATCAAAAGCTAAAGCTGATAAAGCATTAGAAGATTCTAAAATTTATATAGATTCAAAAATAAATCCTTTGAAATCAGAAAAACTAGATTTTGCAGAAATAAATCAAAGCAGACAATTAGTGTTAAAAGCTAATGGCGCAATTAAATATACATTACAACTTCCTTTAGGAGAAGGATCTTCTAGCTATGTATTGCCACCAGCAACAAATACATTACTTGGTGGGGTAAAAGTTGGTGCAGGAATTTCTGTAAAAGACGATGGGACTATAAGCGTAAATATGAATGATATAGGATCTATTGATTGGGAAAGTATATCTGGAAAACCACTTGAATTCTCGCCATCAGCCCATACTCACAATAAATCAGAAATAACAGGAATGTTTAATGTAATAAATAATTTACAATCTGACAGTACTACAGATGCATTATCAGCAAAACAAGGTAAAGAATTAAAAGCATTAATAAGCTCTATGAATCATTCTCATAGCAATTTACAAGTGCTAAATAAGATAAACTTAGAGTCTATAACATCATGGAATGAAAAAGAAACTACTTCTGGATCTCAAGAAAAAGCAAACACTGCTTTAAGAGACGCAAAAATGTATACTGATACAAAATTTGAATCAGTTCCTACAATGCAATATTACAAAGCAGATGTTACAGATAGTCAATGGGCTTTATTTGATGATTCATCTAGCTTATATAAAACTACTATTGTTCATAACTTAAATTGTAGCGAAATTATAATAGAAGCTTTTAATGAATTAGGTATAAGTAAATTTATTTCATTTAGAATAGTTGATAAAAATTCTATTGAATTATTTTCTGAATTACAAAGTAATTTAAAAGTATCAATTTTAGGATTAACAAAAAAAGAATAATATTTAAGAGGTGGTAAACTAATAGATAAGTCAAAAGTTTTAAAACAATTAAAATTAGTTCCAGATGCTGCTAAACAACAGGCATGGGATGCCAAAGAAACTCCAGAAGGCGCACAAGCTAAAGCTACGAAAGCGTTAGAAGATGCTACTCAGTTATTTAAAGCTACTGTTAAACATGATTTAAATTCTAATAACTTATTTGTAGATGCTTTAAATACTACAACTAAAAAATCTGAATCAATATCTTTTAAAGTAATAGACGAAAATAATATAGAAATATATGCAGAAGATGGAGATAGCTTAGATCTATTAATAATAGGTGAAGGAAATAAGATAGCAACTCTTCAATCTGGTGCGATAGTAGATAGTTCTACAGCAGCTGAATCTACTTGGTCTTCTCAGAAAATTAATCAGGGAAGCATTAAAATCTCAGATACAAGCATTACAGGCATAATATAAATTAAAATATAGGGCTGCATCTTTATTAGGTGTAGCCTTTTTTAAGAAACAATAATAAAGCAAAGGGGTTGATTCTTTTTGAATATAAAAGATGTGATAATAAGAATATCTGAAATCCCAACGAAAGATACAATAAAGGAATTGAAGACTAAGCTTTCTCACATAGGAAATTTAGAAAATTTAACAACTGAAAATAAAATAACTTTAGTTGACGCAATAAATACAGAAGTAGAAGATGAAATAGGAATAATTAATTCATTTTAAAGACAGTTGTAGAATTAGATGCGTTTTGCAATGCTAGAAATAATAGCTGGAACTCAAAGTGCTGGCAAGATAAACCTTATTGCTTATGGAGAAAAGCCAGCTATTGATATAAATATACTTGTAGTAGTTAGGGGTGATTAAATGGCTGGACAAATAAATATATCAGGAGCTGCTATGCAAGGAAGCTCTAATGACAGACCTTTTATTTTAGACTTTAGACACGATGGAGAAGCTGGTTCAGACTCTTTTGTTGTTAAATATACCGCAAAAGACAATAACAACCAGATATTAAAACATTATCTATTATTAAATGGAGAAAGAACTGATATAAGTAAAGCTGTAGATTGTACAAATATAAATAGAGAATTTACTTATACAGTTACTGGATTAAAAGGTGGTACAACTTATAATGTACAAATAGAGGTAAGCGATGGGATTGATGCTGCAAAATCTCAAATACTTAAAATATCTACAGCTAGTTATATAGTATATGGCGTTTCTATAGATACATCAAACAGTAATCCAGAAACAGCTGTTACTTATATTGAAGATGCGATAGGTATAACACCAGCTAAAAACGGAAACCTTAATGGATGGGCTGACAAATGGCCATTTAATGAAATTAGATTAGTAGGCTTTAAAAATGGACAAGTAAC
>NFZC01014095.1_pt1 | contig 12010 bp, 19 predicted proteins | sample 1095391 | NCBI WGS metagenome assembly NFZC01 (sample SAMN03609890, study PRJNA323583) | gut metagenome | isolation source: feces | host: Rattus norvegicus | place: Denmark: Riget | collected 2013
ATGGTCCCAAGCTCTTATTACCTAATAATCAGCTAATTACTTCTTGCCTTTCTTAGCTTTCAGCACTTCACCATCAGCTCTATAGATAGTATCACCATCTCTTTCAAGCTCAATAATTTCAATGCTTGCAGGGTCAACCTTGTCACCATCTTCCAGTTCAGAATCTCGTGATAAAGCAAGATACTTTTTGCCACCACCTTTCATGAACAAACAGATAGAATGGCTGGTTCCCCACTCTTGTTCTTTAGTCTGAACTTCAGCACTTTCAATGTTCTTGAATTCTTCATCTTCAGACAACATCTCACGTGATACTTCTTCCCAAGAGCTACCATAGGTAGTCAAACTAGCTAACAATCCCATAATTGTAAAAGTTTTAAGTTAATAATTTATTGTTTATTGTTTTTAGAACTACTCAGTTATCCTGTGTAGCCAGAGAATGGAGAGGGTGTTGTGTTGTTTGTGTAAAAAATAAACTAGCTACTACTGTAGCTAGTTATTCATGTTAAACAATTAATATAGTCATGAAGAGTGAGTAATATTACTCTTCTACTATCAGTTTATGTCGTATATTATACCACATTTCTAAGCTATCTTCCAGAGAAACTATATACTCATAAGGCATAGTATCTACTTCTTTCTCATAAGATATTAAGCCTCTATAGTAGCCAATCATGACACTAGCTTCTCTAATCTTCTTATCTTTCTCAGTAATAGTAGTACTACAACTGAACAGTCCTACTAATAAAACTAATATAAGATATTTCATACTATAAAATATTTAAATGATTTACTAAATATATGTTTATCCAAATAAAGGAAAGGATGCTGTGTTGTTTATCATAAAAAAGGAAGCTAGTTTCCTAGCTTCCATGAGAAGCTGTGTTACAGCTTCTCTCCATACAGTCTATTTATGGTCTTCTCACCATTGGTGAGGTCAAAGACCATAATAGACTTAGGGTCTAGTTTATCACCATCCTCAAGGTGTCTTGCACACCTTGAGTCAATGGTGAAATCAACGTAACCTTCAGTTAACTCTATGCGTGCATAGAGTTTACTGTCATCAAATTCACTTTGATGAACTGTAATGTTTATTACTTTCTTCAATTGTGAAGCTTTCAGCTTCATGATTGAAGATTCAACGACTTCCCATTTAGAGCTTTGGAAGCTCTTAACTTGTTTACCTAAGAATTGCATAGCTATATATTTTAATTGTTTAACATACGGGGGATTGCTCCAATCCCCCAGTTGATGGGGAGGGTATTGTGTTGTTGTATCTCCCTCATACTAATAAAGTACTGAAGAAAAAAAATAAAATTAAAAAAAAAATAATTCAATAGTTAAACTTTCTTAAAATATTTGGTAATATAAATTATTTTACTTACCTTTGTACCCATCAGAGAAATATGCAATATGTTTCTATCCCCCATGAGGTAATCAAGTAGTGGGGCAGAAGTTGGGTAGTAGTTCTAAATAAGAATGAGGTGTCCCCAATACTGATAAAAATGATATATTTATAAATTAGATTGACACAACCTATATTGCTGGGAAAAGGTTCAGGTAAATGTGTCTGTGGGGTATAATCAAGAACGGGTCTAATGAAATAATATATTGATTTATAGTGAGTTTGGTAATACCAACAAGGGAAAAATTATATATATTTATGAATAAAATAATAAAACTTCTATTTGATTGGGTATGGCAATTTCCACAAAATATATGTGGTATATTTTATAGATTATTATCTGGAGATAATATAATCTCATTTATAGAAAATGAGGACACCAGAAGTGTAGATGCTAAAGCCTATTTACAGAAAGCTATAGGAGGAATAACTTTAGGCAAATATATATTCATTAATCAGGATTATACTGATAAGAGTATAGTTATAAAACATGAATGTGGACATGTAAAGCAAAGTAAAATATTAGGTCCTTTATATCTGTTAGTTATTGGTATTCCTTCACTGTTACATGCTTTGCTTAACAGTTACTTTGGTTGTTGCTGGAAGAATGGTGAATATAACTATTATCATTTCTATACAGAAAAATGGGCTAATAAGCTAATGAATATTGAATAATTATCCCTCCCAACTCTATTATAATACTCACTTCTGGAGTATTTTTTAGCAGAGGGATAAAATTAAATGTAGAAAGATTTGCATATCTCAAAAAATTTACTTACCTTTGTCACGCAATTCTGATATACATTGCTCCTTGGTGTAATGGTAGTCACACAAGATTTTGGTTCTTGTAGTATAAGTTCGAGTCTTATAGGAGTAACAAAATGCCTCCTTAGTTCAATGGAAGAACATGGGTCTTCTAAGCCTTTGGTTGGGAGTTCGAGTCTCTCAGGGGGTACTTAAATGGGGATGTAGACTATTGGTTAGGTCATGACACTTTCAATGTCAAGGATAAGGTTCAATTCCTTACTTCCCTACTATATAGGCTATGTAGTGTAATGGTTTGCATATCACACTGTCAATGTGAAGGTTAGGGTTCAATTCCCTCATAGTCTGCTTATTATTAGTTTAACTCTTAAGTCCTTATTACAGCGGTGATAAGGCATTTGGAAGAATAAGCCTAATGGTAAGGCAGTAGTCTTGAAAACTACTAGTAATCATGTAAAAGTGGTGTGTCAGTTCGAGTCTGACTTCTTCCTCTATGATACAGATATTAAGAAAAACAGGTTGGGTATTAAACCCTAATGATAAGATAGTCAATGCTATCTTGAAGAGATGTGAGAAGAATAATGGAGAATGTCCTTGTCATAATGAATCAGAAGACAAGCATTGTCCTTGTAGTGATTATAGATTAAATGATAAATGTCATTGTGGATTATATTTAAAAGTTGGAGAGTAAACCTACAAGGTGTAGGGACTACCTGCTAAGTAGCTTCGGGCAGTAAAATGTCTGTGTTTCAAGTACACTGCTCTCCGCGTATTATATAGGTGTAGCCTAATAGGTTAAGGCACTACATTTGGGATGTAGAGATTGAAAGTTCGAGTCTTTTCACCTATACAAATGGGGAGGTAGCATAAATGGATAATGCGCTAGATTTGCAATCTGGAAGATTGGGTTCAAATCCCACCTCCAAGTCTTTATTCCCCTATAGCAGACAGGGGTAGGCAATAGACTTTTAATCTATGAGGTTAGGTTCGATTCCTAATGGGGGAACATAGTTGTTTAACTTCAAATTAGATGATTATGAAAAGAGTTCTTAACTTAATGAAAGAAGGAGTTAAATGGTATTTTAATAAATGTGCTGAAGCATATTATATGACTCCTACAGGGATTATACCAATGAAGGTATAACCCTTTGTTAAGTGAAGAATAAATGGGAGATGTGCTACACGGTGATAGCCCTTGACTGTAAATCAAGCACCTCAGGTTGAATAGGTTCGACTCCTTTATCTCCCACAAAAAGCTCTTAGGGGTTTAATAAGAGAGTTAAGACCATCCTCTATAGATTCCAGTAATGGAAGAAAAACTTTTAAGGCAGTAGAGTTAAAGAGCTTCTCTACAAATGGAGATTTGGTGTAGGTGGTTATTGCACGGCAGTCTGAAAAACTGTAGGCTTTGATTCGATTTCAAAAATCTCCGCAAAGTATAGAATATGAAAGAGTGTAATAGATGTCATAAGATAAAAGAAGATAGTGAATTTGCTTTTAGAAATAAAGCTAAAGGAACTTTGCAGCCCTATTGTAGGGAGTGTAAGAAAGAGATAGATAGAGAATTATATACTGCTAATAACTCTAGCAGACAATCTAAAATAAGAAGTAGACAAAGGAAGGCACAAGCAGAGTTGAAAGAATATTTAACTGAGATAAAAAAGAACTCTAAGTGTGCTATTTGTGGAGAAGATAGATGGTGGGTTTTAGACTTTCATCATATAAAAGATAAAAAGTTTGAAGTACCTTCATTAGCAAGAAGAGGTTGTGCTGTAGAGACACTTAAAAAAGAAATTGATAAATGTATAGTAATATGTGCTAATTGTCATAGAGACTTGCATTTTAGAGAGAGTGAAGAATATAAAAAATGGGATACTAGTAAGAGAATTTAGAGTTCGATTCTATAAATACCCACATACACCCTCTTGGTGGAATGGTAGACACGTGAGTTTTAGGCACTCATGCAGCAATGTGTAAGAGTTCGAGTCTCTTAGAGGGTACAAAAAAAATATTGCAAATTACTTGCAAATATAAAATAAAATACATATCTTTGCATTATCAAATTAAGACATATATGGAAACATTTGGAGATATATTCATTGGAGATTTTAATGAAGAAGAAACTAAAGACTTCAATGGAAGTCAGTTCTTTATCAACTTTATAAATAGAATTGAAGGTTGGAAAACTAAGTGTAAAAACCTTCATTGGGCAGCACCAAAGAAAAACATTCATGTGTATTTGGACGAGTTTCTTGATATACTTTCTGACTATCAGGATGGTTTGGCTGAAGGTTATATGGGAATACTAGGAAAGATGCAGCCTAATGTAGTTAAAGGTATAGCTAGTGATGCTCTTAATGCTTATGATTTTATAGCTGAAGTTAAAGCAGGGACTATAGAATTTTATAATAAGATACCACAAGAAGCTGTTTATAAAGGTATTACTTCTGAATGTGAGACTTTCATTCAGAATATTAATAAATATGACTACTTATTCCACTTATGTGATATAAGACCATATTAATATTATATACTCCTATGGTGGAATGGTAGACACAACAGACTTAAAATCTGTCATCCAGAAATGGGTGTCTGGGTTCAACTCCCAGTGGGAGTACTAATGCCTCTGTAGCTCAATGGTAGAGTAACTGTTTTGTAGTCAGATTGTTGAGGGTTCGAGTCCTTTCAGAGGCTCTATGCAGGTATAGTATAATGGTTAGTATGTGACACTTCCAATGTCAAGGTGAGGTTTCGATTACCTCTATCTGCTCTTAATGTGTGGGAAGAATGGGTATTCAATTTAGTCTCATAAGCTAAACTCCGTAAGTTCGACTCTTACTCCCGCACCAATTTTAAAATATAGTTTATGGGAGAAAAAGAAAATAAAAAACTAATTCAATGTATATGTGAAAGTTCTGTTAGAAATGTTATAAAACAAGCTAATGAACTTGAAATTCAAAGAGAAGACATTATACAAATGTTCATTCTGGGAGGTCAAGTATATTTGGTTTATTATAAATAAAACTAACATTATGGAAGAGAAGAAAATTATGGAAGAGAAAGTAAAAGAACCTATTATTAATGAAGGGATGCCTATTAATTTAAAAATCTTTGATGGGGTCCAACAATTTAAAAGTATTAGAAGGGCTATGAGAAGAGGGCATGTTACTCCTTGGGGGAGAGTGGCTCCTAGAAGACCTTTTAATAACAGAACTAGAAGTAAAGGAACTAGATTCTTACAACTTGAAAAAGAGAGAATATATGGACAACTTAAGTACAGAAAATCAGCATGAAGTAAATAAGCATGATGAATATAATAAAGAGCCTGTTAAGTATTGCGCCCATTGTCTTTCTTTAGCAATAATGGAATCAGAAGGTACCTTATATTGTGATAAGTGTGGGTCTACAGATATTAAAGAGGCTAATATATTTGATTGGGAGAAGATTTATGCAGCTAAATATGCTGGTAGTTATTTAGATTTAGGTAAATAATATGGAAGATAACAAGAAACCTGAAATGAGAATTGCATCTAAAGAAGATGCTCCAGAAAAAATGTCTTATGAGCAATTAGAGAATGTAGCTCATCAAATGTCAGAACAAAGTAGAAATTTGTACATACAAAATCAACAGTTAATTCAGAAGCTGCAAGAGGCTAATCTTGCCAACTTCTTCAAGAGACTAGATTGGTTATGGTCAATAATTAATTCTACTACTCCTTATATTAGTGAGGAATTTAAACAAAAATGTGGTGAGGAATTTATGAATAATATGACACTTTCTCCAGAAGAAAGTGAAGATAAGGGGGAAGCTCCATCAGAATAAAATGCCTTATAAAGATGAAAAGAAGAGAAAGGAATATACTAAATTATGGTATCAAAGAAATAAGAAAAAAGTCTTAGAGGATTCTAAAAAATACTATCAATCTCATAAAGAAGAGATAAAAAATAGAGTTAGTTCTTATAGAACTAAGAACAAAGAAAAAATAAAAGAATATTATAATTCTACTAAAGAAAATCAAGTTCAGCAAGTTCTAAAAAGAAGAGAATCAAATAAAGAAAAGTATATTCTTTTAAAAGGTGGAAAATGTGAAATATGCGGTTTTGAATACAATGGAAATAATGCTGCATGTTTTGATTTTCATCATGAAAATCCAAGTGAAAAAGAGTATAATCCTTCTGAAGCAATTAGATTGAGTGAAGAAAATGCTTTGAGGGAAATTAATAAGTGCAAGTTAGTGTGTGCTAATTGCCATAGATTAATCCATTATAAGACCAATATATGAAAGAAATAGATTCTATAATTAGAATACCAACAAAACTAGATACATCTTTTTTTAAGTATTGGTTCATGTTTCTTAAGCCTTTTCATCACCTAACTGAGAGAGAGATAGATGTTATTACTTCTTTTGTGAAGCAAAGGTATGAACTCAGCAAGGTTATCACTGATAGTGATATACTTGACAAGGTTGTAATGAGTGAAGATACAAAGAGGAAAGTTAGGGAAGAGTGTGAAATTACTCTTCCTCATTTCCAAATAGTAATGAGCAAACTTAGAAAGAGTAAGGTGATTATTGATAATAAAATTAATCCAAGATATATTCCAAATGTTAAAGAGGAAAATGGCTCTTTTAAAATGATGCTATTATTTGATTTCCAATGATATACTCAGAAGCAATACAACATGTATCAGAAGAACTTGGTTTACCACCTGAAGTGGTAAAAGCAGCTTATGAATCACATTGGAAATTCATAAGAGAAACCATCCAAGCCTTGCCTCTAAAAGAGGACTTAAGTGAAGAGGAATTCAATAGATTAAGAACCAATTTTAATATTCCCTCAATAGGGAAATTAGCTTGTACCTATAAGAGGTATGTAGGAATAAAGAAACAATTTAAAATATTTAAGGAGTTACAAAATGTTCAAGATAAAAGGAATTAAACCAACATTTAACGGTGTACTTGTTACATGTAACAAGTATCCTATAGATTATAGTGTAGGTGGTATTATTGATAGCAGTAAAGCTAATTCTGTTAAAGAATATCAGACAGTAGTAGCAGTTGGTCCTATGGTTAGGGGAGTTGAAGTAGGTGACACTGTCTTTATTAATCCCAAGAGATATGCAGTAAAGAAACATCAAGAAGGGTCTTTGAAGGACGGTGTTATTACTGATAATCCTATTATTGGTTATAACTTTACTGTTATAGAGATTGATGGAAAACCACACTTGTATATACAAGATAATGATATTGATTATGTAGCTATTGGTGAAGAAGTTGATGAACCTTCATCTTTAGTTTTACCAGACCAAAGAATATTAAATTAAACCTAAGCTCTGGCTCTTTTAGAGCTGGAGCTTTTTTATTATGTGCTTATGAGATTATTTAAATACGAAGGTTATACTCTTACTATTTCTGAAGAAGCTTTATGTCTAAAACCTTTTAGGGCTATATGGACAAGAGATAAAACAGATAAGAAAGAAAGAGCTATTATGGAATTAGGATACTGTTACTTCATGGAGGACCCTAGAAGTGATTATCAGTATATAACAGACCCTGAGGAAAGAGCTAAAGCTATTAAAGAAGGTGAAGGTCTAAAAGATTCTTGGCAACCTGATGGAACTGTAAAGGAAGCTCAAAAATTATATGCTTCTTTTAAGACACCCGCTGCTTTGTTATTAGAGGATACTAGAGCTGCTGTAGATAAGTTAAGACAACTTCTGAGAAATATTAATTTGGATGAAACTGATGATAAAGGAAGACCTATTTATACTCTTAATGTGATAACTTCTACTATCAAACAAATACCAGCTTTAGTTAAAGATTTAGATGAAGCTGAAAGAACATTGGCTAAAGAGATAGCACAAAGTGATAAAGTAAGAGGAGCAGCAGAAAAAGCAATTTATGAAGATTTATAATATGGAAGCAGTAGAAATAATAAATACATTTAATAAATTTCTTGGGGATATAGATGGGATTATTGTGGCTTTACAAAGAGCTAAAATGCAGACTAAAATAAAAGCCTTCAAGGAATATACTTGGATTGTGTGGTACATTAATAAAGAAAAGAAATATAGATTGTTTACTCTTAACCATTCAGTAAGAGAGGTCACAGAATCAGAAGAAAAACATAATATTAAATTAATGGAAGAGTCTTTACTCTCTAATTTATTTAATATAATACAGGATGATAAACTATTAAAATCTTTAAGAAATGGAGAATTCACAGGATGGGATATTAATCCAAACTAATAAATATCAGACCCCTGTAACTCAGGAATTACTTGATAGTTTGCCTCCAGAAGTAGCTGAACAATTAATGGATTGCCTGACTAATATACAATTCATAAAGAACCTTATTTCTCCTAATAGACCTTACTACAAGGATTTACCTAGAGATGAGAGAGGAGCAGCAATTGTAGATATCACTAATCCTCCTATATTGGAGGATGGTGATTACTTTAGACAAGCTGCTTTACACTATATGAAGCATGGTTGTTATACTTTTCTGAGACCTAATAGTAATCCTAATTCAGAATATAGGAAGTTCTGGGATGAAGAAAGAAGGAGATGTTATGAAGGCCTAATAAGAGAGTCTGATGGAGCTTGGATTTCAGGGTTTAATTACTGGTTCCTGAACTATCAACCAATGATGGTTAACAAGATAGAAAAGGGTAAAAAGAAGGCTATTAGAACTGAAGCTTTTCCTTTTGTACAAGAGGGAAATATATGGAGATACTATTATCTTTATAATGCCAGAGAGCAAGGACATCATGCTATTGAATTAGCAAAGAGAGGTTGTGCAAAGTCATATAGTCTATCTGCTGTTATGGGGCATAATCTTATCTTAGGAGAGACTTTTGAATCTAAAAAGAGAGTTATTACAGTACTTACAGCTTATCAGAAGGAGTTCTTAAGTGATGATAAGGATGGTACTCTAAGTAAGTTTAAACCTGCAATCAACTTTAGTTTTGCTAATACTCCTTTCCCACATCTTATGTTAAAGAATTCTCCTAATGAGATGTCTTGGCAGATGGGTTATAAGGATGAATATGGTATTGAAAGAGGTTCTCTAAATCAAGTATTAGCTGTATCAGCTAAGGATGATAGTGAAAAGATTAGAGGTAAGAGAGGTTGGATTTTAATCGAAGAAATGGGTTCATTTAAAGGATTATTGTCATTGTATGATATTACAAGAAAGTCAGTAGAAGATGGTGATTACACCTTTGCTACTATGTACTTGGTAGGTACTGCTGCTGAAAAGGAATCAGACTTTAGCTCAGCTAAGACTCTGTTATATTATCCAGAGGCTTATAATATATTGTCAGTAGAGAATGTATATGATAGACCTAAACAAGGTAAACCTACATTTGGGTATTTCTTTCCTTCTTATATAAACAGAGCAGGGTGTTATAATGAAGATGGAGTATCTGATGTTGTAAAAGCACTTATAGAGATATTAATGGCAAGACATAAAGCCAAATTCTCTTCAGACCCTAAATCTGTGTTAAGAGTTATAGCAGAGGACCCTATTACTCCAGCAGAAGCTATCATAAAAGTAAAGGCAGCTTTCTTTCCAGTTACATCTTTAACTGAAAGATTACAGCAAATTGATATAGACCCCCATGCTTATGATGATGTTTATGTAGGTCAATTGACTTTTAATAAGGATAATCAAGTGGAATTTAAGCCTACTAATGATGAACCTATTAGAAAATATGGAGTAGAAAATGATACTCCAGGTGCTGTAGAAATATTTGCTATGCCTGAGAAAGATAGGTCAGGTAAAATCCCTCATACAAGATATATAATAGGACATGACCCTGTTGATAATGATGCTGCTGAATCTTCTTCATTATCTTCTACCTTCGTTCTAGATTTATGGACAGACACTATTGTAGCTGAATACACTGGTAGACAAAGAATGGCAGAAGATAATTATGAGATAGTAAGATTGTTATGCTTATTTTATAATGCAAAGTGTCTGTATGAATCAAATAAGAAGGGTATATATGCTTATTTTGCCAAGATGAATTGCACTCATTTATTAGCTGATACTCCTGAATATCTAAGAGATAAGCAACTGGTTAAATATAGTAATGTAGGTAGTAATCAGAAAGGAGTCAATGCTTCAGCAGCTATTAATAATTATGCAAATGGTCTTATAAGGGACTGGTTAATGAAACCTATAGTTATGATAGTTAAAAATAATGAAGGAGAAGAAGTGGAGGCTACTGTTCAGAATTTGTTTAGGATAAGAAATAGAGCTTTATTGGAAGAGCTTATAGCTTTTAATCCTGAAATTAATGTGGATAGAGTAAGAGCTTTAGGTATGGTTATGTTATATAGAGAAGAGAAGATGGTACTATATCAAGGTAATCCTTCAAGAGATATAGATGAAGTTCCCAAAGATTATCTTGGAAATGACCCATTCTTTCAACAAGATTCCAGTAAATTTAGTAAAAGAACTATAGCAGGATAAGTAAAATACTTATCCTGTTGTTTTTTATTCTAAATTTACCTACTTTTGCATGAGAAATTAAAATGAAAGAGTATGAAATATATAAATTATAAGGAGGCTGAATATGGATAACACAATTAATTCTGGGCTTCCAAGACAGATGCTCCCCTTCAATAAAAAGACTAAAGAGTGGAGGAAAAAGAATGTAGATTGGGCTGTTGCTAAAACTTATTTCAATTACAGCTTAGTAAGAAAATCTGTAACCCATAAGATAATAAACTATAAGCTACTTAATGGGCATTTAACAATGTCTGACATGGAGATGGTTCTTAATCCAGACCATATTAAGGCTAACTATATTCCTGATAGAATACAACACTATCCTATCATGAATAGCAAGTTAAATGTTCTTAGAGGGGAAGAGAGTAAAAGAGTGTTTGATTTTAAAGTAGTAGTAACTAATCCTAATGCTATTTCTGAAATAGAAGAGAATAAAAAGAAGGCTCTTCTACAGGATTTACAACAATTAATGGCTGATACCTCTGTATCAGAGGAGGAGTTTAATCAAAAACTTGAGAAGTTAAATGACTATTATACTTATGAATGGCAGGATTTAAGAGAAATAAGAGCTAATGCCCTTTTGAATCATTACATAAAGGAGTATAATATGCCTCTTATATTTAATAATGGGTTTATGGATGCAATGGTTGTTGGTGAAGAAATTTATCAATGTGATATTGTTGGTGGTGAACCTATTATTGAAAGAGTCAATCCTTTAAAAATAAGAGTTTTTAAGTCAGGATATAGTAATAGAATAGAAGATGCTGATATAATTATTTTAGAGGATTATTGGAGTCCAGCCAAAGTAATTGATACTTATTATGATGTCCTTACTAAGAAGGATATTGAATATATAGAAAATCTTCCTGACCATGTAGGACAAGGTACTACAGACAGTATGGATAACCTTGATGAAAGATATGGTTTCATCAATGCAAACATGATTGATGATGAAGTGTCTGTAAATGGAGGTAACTATTATTTTGATGCAGGCAATCTATTTAATGATAATGCTCTTAATAATAGTTTAATGCCTTATGATTTGGCAGGGAATCTTAGGGTAGTAAGAATGTACTGGAAATCAAAAAGAAAGATACTTAAAGTTAAATCTTATGACCCTGAGACAGGAGAAGAACAATATAGTTTTTATCCTGAAAACTATATAGTAGACACTGATAATGGAGAAGAGGCACAAACATTCTGGATAAATGAAGCTTGGGAAGGCACTCTTATAGGTGGACAAAAAGATGGTATCTATGTAAATATGAGACCTAGAATTGTCCAATATAATAGATTAAGTAATCCTTCAAGATGTCATTTTGGTAT
>NFZC01014207.1_pt1 | contig 11983 bp, 14 predicted proteins | sample 1095391 | NCBI WGS metagenome assembly NFZC01 (sample SAMN03609890, study PRJNA323583) | gut metagenome | isolation source: feces | host: Rattus norvegicus | place: Denmark: Riget | collected 2013
CCATCACTATCTTGCTTTTTGGCTTTCTCATACAAATTGATTAGACTAATGATTAATGTAATAATTGCAGATAAAATCCCTACAACCATTAGTATGATACTTAAGGCTTTATCAGTAGTAGTGAAAGCCCCTGCCCCACTACCTGTTGTAACTCCTGAACCAATTAACGTATAAAAATCTAATTTATCCATATACAACCTCCTTTTCTACTAATATCACTCTAAATAATGGTCTAAAACTATCAAGGAATTCATTATAGGCTTGACCACCGATAGAGTGTTTTAAAGCGTATAACCCACGTACCTTACCTTGTTTACTAATTTGGGCTGATTGAGTATTGACGTAAGGAAGAGGAGTATAGTTGTCAGTACTCGGTTCGGTATCAGGGTTTACAGCATTATTTGTGATTATTTCATCACTTACTAAACTTTCTTCGTCAGTTAATGAACGTAAAGTCGTATTGATTGATAACTTTTTACGTAATTTTTCTTGACTTTCTCTTAAGATTGTAAAGAAATTACACATAAATTGATATCTATTTCCATATCTAATTTCACTTTCATTATACCGACCATTTAATGCCACCCATTCTTGCTTATTAATATCAGGTATATCTTCTGCCATATCATTCTTATACTCGTTCATAATTTCTAGAGTAGGAAAGATACTACTAAACTTCTCCATCTTCGTATTCCTCCTTTTCTCCTTCTTGGTCATCTAAATTAGTATCATAATCGTTATCACTTCCACTGATTACTTCACTTTCTTCACACCACATATTCGTTCCAAATAGAGCATTACATCTCTCACAGAATTGTTGCCTATTAAATAGTCCGTCTTGATATACTAAATCGGCACTTCCTGCTTCCAATTCTTGTTCTCCTTTTAATACTCTTTCTTTTTTCTTAAAAATACCATTATTTTCAATACCTATCATATTTTCTCTTAAATTATCTAATGATACAAAGCATTCCCAATAGTTTTGAGTGTCTAATGATTTATCCTTAAATAACTCTTCCATACCAAGTGGACTTGTAATTGGAAATACACGTTTCCCATTATCTAGCATTTGACTTTCTAGATTGTTAAATTCTTCTATAACTGCGTCTGCTTGTCCTTGGTCGGCACAACGTACTGAAAAGATTTTAGCACTACTTATTAAGTTGTGTCTAATTAAGACTACAATATCGGCTAAATCTTGATTAAAATATTTATTACAAATTGCTCTAGGTTTAATCCATTCACTAATTCCTTGCGAATAATCATTTAGAATAACACCATTTTTATCTTCTAGATTGTTCACATCATAACAAGGTTTAATAATTAAGTCAGGAATGAAAATTCCATCTTCCATACGATTATTACCGTCTTCGTCCGTAGCAATACTACCATTGAAAGTTAAAGGACTAACACCGTTATATCTTCCGTAAACATCAATATTACCATTTAAAGCAAAAGGAAGAGTATAAAAACGTTCACCTAATTTAAATAAAACAATTCTTCCACGATAGTAAAGAATTCTCTCCATTAAGTTTGCATCTAAACCCTCAGGTAATCCTGACCAACGATATCTTCTAATAAACTGTTGTAATTCACGAATTTCAAAACTTCTTCTATAATATTCTCTTCTTTCACTTTTTTCAATTATCGGGTTTACTCTTCCATCAAAACCTAATTCTTTCTTAAGAACTTGCTGATTTACATAACCGTTATAGTAGTCCATTATTTATTACCTACTTTCTTTTTACTTTCTAATTTTGTATTAGGTTTTTTATTTAATTGTCTAGTTTCAATTTCTTTAAGTTTACCTAATTGTTTTTGTTTTAATAATTTCATATTGTGTCTATAAGTTTGTGAATTAATCTTCATTTTATTATCAGTTTTATTCGTATTTATTTTACGCATTTCTTCTCCTTTTGTTTGTATCAATCCAGTTTTTAGTTTATAACTATTGTTTTCTCTTGCCATTTTATTCTTATGCTTAATATTTTCCATAGATTTCATATACTCTCTACTTTCTTTAATTTGTCTAGTTTTAGTATCTCTATGAACTTTACTAGCAACTGCTTGTTTCGTTGCTATACTAATTGCACTTTCTTTACTTCTATATAAACCAGCCATATTATTCCTCCTTCCATATATATTTTCTTACTCCTTGAGCAAGTTGTTTATGAAGTTCTTTATATTCTTCATTTGTAATAGATGTATTCATTTTAATTATAGCACCTTGTATATAATTAAATTCCATATTTTTAATATCTAAAACCATACCTACATTTACTCCTTTTAAGTCTAAGTAATCGTTTAAGTATGTCTTTTCTTCTTCTGTCGGCTCAAACACTTGTAAGTATGGGACTTTATTATTAGTAGTATATATTCCACTTACCTTATCTAAGTTTTCAGGTAATGCTTTAATATTACTTAGTTGATAATTAAATTGGTTTCTTTCGTTCTCAATTCCTACCTTAAATAATTGTTCTTCTTTATGTATATTATATGCCGTTTGTCCTGCCTCAAGACCTTCACTTAAGGCTGCACCTCCCATAATTACTCCTGCTGCAGTACCACCACTCATCGCACCTTTTATTCCAAAAAAGTCGTTTGCAACTGCTTCTGCTGCAGTTTTTGCAGCGTCTACTCCTGCAGCAATTAATCTTTGCGATGCATCAAACCCATAATTTCCCCAAGTAGCCTCCTTATTAATGTTGAAACTACTTTGCTTGTAATTCATATTAGCATTGAAACTATTTAAATAGTTAATATTCTGTCTTTTATATGTTTCCCAAGCATTTGATATTTGAGTTATACTACTATCTTCTTTCCATATAAGTCCTCTTGTATCATTATAATTTCTTCCGTAAATATTTTTAAATTTAGGTTGTAGACAGAAATAACTTGCATAAGGTCTTAAAGAACAACGATATATAAAACCATTTAAACCTCCGTTTAGGGTAATATCGAAGTCGTAGGTATTTGCTCCTGATGGACTAGTAAGACGATATGTTTTATAACTATCTACTTTATAATCTATTACATTTTCATCATATGATATAGTACCCATATAATCGCATTTACTAACATTGAATATAGGAATTATAGTACTATCACTTATAAACACATCTCTAACACTACTTGCTGATAAGTCAAATGTATTAGTCGCACTATCATAGTATCCTTTAAGGTTTTGTATAGGAGCAAAAGGTATCATTTGTATATCAATTAGTTTGGAATTATCCCCACCATACTTACTAATTAAATCATATAAAAGTCTAACTATATGATTGTGCTCAGTAGAATATTTATTTCCTTTATAACTTACATTTATATTAGTCAAAATCGGAATGAATTGAATTTGAAACGGTTGCTCTTCGTTTTCAGGGTATACACTGAACTTGTAAGTTGGATTTTCTATAGTTCGTAAAACTTCATACGTATATTCGTACCACTCACCTTCCATAATATGAAATTCAGTTGACGATGTAATAGGATTATTAAATGGAACTCCAAAAATATTGAACAATAATTCTTTACTCATTACGTTTATAGGTCTTGATGCAGAACCCTGATGTTCACTTATATTAATCTTATATACTTTACCTGTACTCTTTTCTAATATAGTTTTATTAACATAATTGCTTGCAGGTTCTTCTTCACTATCTATCAAATAGTCTTTTAATAGTTCTAATATTTTATTTTTAGCATAATCCTCATAATAACTATTTTGTGTTATTGCTTTGTCTTCAACTATTGCAAAATCATCTCTATTAGTTGTTGTGTATGCCTTACTATCTAAAACACTAGAACTTACAGTATTTTTTACTAAATCTACGGCTGATAATACTCTCGTATCTAACATTCTAAAATGAAGATTTATAAAACTTCTTGTACCACTGAAAGGACTTCCATCGTAAATGTTTGTGCTACCTTCTATATCAAGTTCTCTATATATTTGCTTATTATAATACTTAAAATCTTCTAATTTATTTACTATTATATCATAGTCTTCGTAATTATATGATGTAGGTTGCCAAGTAATTGTTCCATCTAAACTATTACGTTTCCAAAATAATAAATAACCATAACTAGTTTTATTATTTATCTCTCTTAATAGTATATGTTGTTTCTTAACCGAACTTAATTGTAATGGCTCTTTTAATAATAGTATAGGATTGAATTTTGTTCTATCTATCCCAATTCTTTCCACTAATATTTTACTATTTAGTAAGTTGTTATAGTTTGAACTAACCATATCTTTTACCATAGTAATTGACCATATACCTCTACGAATAAATTTCTTGTTTGTAATCTTATATAGGTGTTTTCCGTATAACTCGTGTTGAACTACTGCACAATTAACTTTTGTAAAATCACCTTTAAATACGTTTGATATTACTACACCATCTATAAATCCTAAATTACCCTCCCAAGTAATCAAACTTTGATTTTCTAGAAGGGTAATTAAGGACGTATAATCATTAGTATAGTAATTATCTAAATAGTTTCCATAAATACTACTTGCGAATTTTACTATACTTTTTGCCATTTTACTTAACCTTTAAAGTGATTAATGGATATTCAGCAAGATAGGTTGGTCTAGAATAGCCCCAAGTTAAATAGTAATTTCTATCCAAATCTCTTGGGTTATAGAATTCCGTTTGTACTAAAAGTGCAGACATAAATGGAATAGCACGTTTGTGAATGATTTTACAAATGATTTTATCGTTTGCTACATAAACTTCGTTTTCACCAAACGCAGTACCTTGAGGTAATAAATCTCCTGGAAAGTATTGTTTATTAGCAACTATTTTGTCAACTAAAGTACGGTGTGTAGTTCCGTCTGCAGTTCCTGATGTAGTAACAATATCCCCAAAGTATCTATCGTTTAAAGTTTCACTTTCTAATTCTTTTCCTAATACATCCTCCTTATGGAAGATATTTGGTAAAGAAACTCGTCTAATTTTGTTTGAATGTGCTTTATTCCAAACAATCATAAAGTCACTTACTTCATACGAACGTAAATATCCATAATCATTATAATCTCTCATCGCATCTTTTAAATCTACACTAATATCTGCTAAAGTTTGCCCAATAAGTTCTGCAGTATAAGCATTATAATTACGCGTTTCTACAATACTTCCTGTAGGTTTTTCAGGGAATTCAATTTCAACTACTCCTTTACTTGCTTGAGTAGTAGTAGTACCGATAAAAGTATTAATCAATGTAACGTTTAAAACTTTATAACTATCTCTTAACCAATGAATACAAACACTTGTAAAAGCACCGTAAATATCTGCTGACCCAAATGCTTGTTTTAATTTTACGCCGTCAATTGTAATTGTCGTTTGTTTGAAAGTATCAACACTTACGGCTTGAACTTTTGCATCTTTCGGGGGATTTTTAGCAAGTAATGAACCTGTTGTTGCAGGGAAATCTTTAATAAGCCCCACATCAGTACTATAAAATAATTTAGTATCTCCGTATAAAGTACCATCAATTTTAAACTTTTCAACTAACGTGCCTTTTAATTTAATATTTTCGCTAAAAACTTCCTGACCAATAATCATATTGAATAAGGTGTTTAAAACTGCGTTTTGATTTAGTTTTCCATTAAATAATGTAATAGCCATTTGCTACCTCCTTTCTTATTTTAATTGTGAGCCAATTCTATTTTCCAATAGAACTTTAAAAGCAATTTCATCTCCATTTGCTTCTTTAACCATCTTTTCTAATGCTTGTACAATTTCTTCGTCTACTGCTCCTGTTGCCATTTTAAGTTCTTTCATTGCACGATAATTCTCACATAAATTAGTAATATCTTGTAATGAATTTCCTTTCCCGATTTGAGCAGTTCTTCTTTCACATTCACTTAAAATTTCTTCTCTCGTTTTTTCTTTTGGTTTTTCATTAACGATTGTACGATTAGATGCTATTTCTTCAATTAACTTTTTATTATTATTTTCCATTCTTTCGTAGTCTTCCTTGCTAACGCTGTTTGATTTAATCTCGTTAATTTTCTTCAATAACTCCTCTACTGTACTATCGTTTTCTTCTTTAACTTCGTTTTTAATTTCATTTTCTTGTGGCATTTTATATACTCCTTTCCTAATTATATTATATCATAAATTGACTAAAAAGTCAATATTTTTTTAAAAGAAATAAAAAAGAGTATATAATTTCTTATATACCCTTCTTTTATTATGATAATATAGTTCTATTTAATTTTAATGCTTTTATAAATCTTGCTCTTTCTAGCGTATTTTCGTAGTAAATTTTATTCTTTGATATTAAATCATAGAAAGTATTATATATTTCACTGCTGTATTCAGCATCTACTGTAAGAAATGGACTTATCTTATATGATTTCTTATTAGTAAATCGTACATCTCCTATATATAAACCATCATTACACTCATATATACCATACCTTTTATATTCGTTTATATAAAAGTTGAAAATAGGTTTATATTGTTGACTATATTTCATTACATTATCAACAAATGTAGAAGACTTATTAAAGAAACTTACTGATGCACTTTTATTACCTTCCAATAATTTTGCTACAACACTGTTTTTTCTTTTCTTTTTAAACTCCTCACTATCTTCCAAATATTCTATAATGCAATTTCTCCTTGTCAATTTATATATTCCAAATTCTCTCGGTTGAAAGTTAAATAGACTTAATATTTCGCTTGTATCTTCAATAGTATTTCCTAGCATAAATACTCTTATTTTTCGCATACGTGCTATAGTTTCTATTTGATTTATAAATGCTCGCGTAACGTCAAATGTAGTTCTTTCTCCACTTTCTCTGTTAATTTCGTCAAAAACTACGTTTGTAAGCCAATCCATATTTTGTCCTTTTGTTGTATAGAATGTAGATATAGCGTCCATCATTCCACACATTTTCGTAACTAATCTATTATTTTCACGAATTACACAATATAGAATTGTACCTTTCATAATTACATTACTTATTCCTAATTGTTTTAATAGAAAGTCTGGAACTAACGTTTGACCTTGATTTCTACTTGCCTTTTTAATTGGACTTTCAGTTAATCTTAACCAAACGAATTTTTCTCCGTATTTTAAAAATCTTTTTAAAACCCATCTCCAAGCACTTACAGTTTTTCCTCTACCACGACTTCCAATACATATGTAATAATAGTATTTTTTAGGGTCATAACTAAATAATTTTGTAGGATAATAATACGCCTTATTATATGAACTTTTACTCATATAATTTTGCCTCTATTAAATGTTGCCCTGTAATTCCGTCAAAATCATCTTCTATGATTTCATATTCATATTTATTATATTTACACTTTTTCAAAGTTCCATTATAAACAACATTCATTTTCTTGTCATATACAGTTATAAAATCACTATAATATCTTTCTTTTTTACGCATATATTTTTACCTCCTTCCTTAATCAAATAATGCATATGTAAAATCGTCTATATAACCCATATAATGAAGATTTATTAATACATCTCTTCTTAATTCTTTTGTACCTTGCAATTTTACTAGTAAATTAATATTATCTTGTACGAACTCCTGTATTGCCTCAAATTGGTCTTGACCATTATTCCTATTTAAAATCTTTTCTTTTAGGTCTAAATCTTGTATAGATATTCTTCTCAAGTTTTCTGCTATCGAAGATATTTGTTGTTCTTTCATAACTTTTAATTTAGTGCTCTTATTTAAATCCTTCCAAACTTCTTTTTCTTCTCCATCTTCATACTCATTATGATAGAAACTGATTACTTTTTCGGCATACTCCTCTATTTTATCTTCTACTATGTGTGCGAAAGTATCTATCCATTTTTGCTTATCAAATACTCTCTTACCTGACCTTGTTGTTTTCATAAAATCTTCCTTACTGTATCCTGCTTTATTCATTATATTATCGGCTTCTTCTCCATAAACCTCATATTTTAATCTATTTAATTCACGTTTTCTATCTACTAATTTTTGAAGACTTGATTTATTCTTTCCATTTTGAATTTTAAATCTTGCTTTTTGTCTTTCAATAAACTTTTCACTACTCATATGTTTACTTCTTACACCTTTATTAAACACTCCTTCACTTGGGTCAAAATAAACTTTCACATTATTCTTTTCATTAAACTTATCAAACCTTTCTTGTAATTTCAATAATTTTTCACCTAATTTTAATGCTTCTTTAATTTCATATGGTTCACTTAATGATACTTTACTATTTGCGTATCTTCCTTCAGTTCCTAAAAATTGAATTTTTCCGTCTTTAATTTGAGTAGTATTTAATCCTTTACTAGTTAAATAGTTTAAATCATTATCTATTTTAAGTTTCGTTTCCCAATCTAAATTCTCATAGTTTTTCTTATTAAAAACACGTAAATCAGTCAATAAAATTTTACTCATATTACCTCCTTCTAGGTTTCTTTACGGGAGTTGCTATTCTTTTATAGCCTTCATATATAACTCTTCCGTTTCCACTCCTAACTGATATTAGACTTTTTACCATAGTACTACCATAAAAATCCTCATTTTTAATTAGTGGCTTATATTTTTTTGATATGCCTGCACACATTACAGTTCTTTTTCCTTTTTTATTGTATGGGTCAAATATATATGCTTTTAACCCAAGAAAGATGAAATCAACATTCTCATATTCCATCTCCCATTCTCCTATTCCATTACCTTCTCTAATAAACTTTCCTACACTCTCATATTTTACACTATCCGTTGCATATAATCTAAAACTTACTTTATCTCTTATAATTTCGTCAATTTTATAACACTCGCATCTCGCTCTACTAGTAATAACTGATACAACGTGAGTACAATAGGGTTCTATTTTTACTTCTTCAACTTCATCTCTAATTAACTTATCATTTTCATCTAATTTATAACTTATATTTTCCTTATTAGGATTTGTTCCTAATTTTCCTGTCAAAGAGTTAATAATTCTCTTTGCTAAATCTCTTTCAATACCTACACTATTATTTTTCTTTTCATAATAGTATAACATAAACTTTTCTAATGGATTAGTCTTTGCCTCTTTCATAAGGTATGTTTCTATATAATGTAAATCTTCGATTTCTATGTTTTCCATAAAGAATTCGTATTCACTTTTCTTTCCATATTCTTGTATGATAAATACTTCTTTATCATCGTATATGTATATATTACTATCTCCGTATATATTTCTACTAGGTAAAATAGGTGCGTGGTTTTCTTTAACTTGCCCTGAAACTATCATATGAATAAACGCAAAAGGATACTCTTTATCAGGTGGTTGATAACCCTTACATCTTATCATACCTTTTTTCGTTGGTAATTTTCCTAAACTATCGTGTGGGTATGCTGACTTTCTATCATACGAATGTATATTTACTTCAGTTCTTTCATCAGTTGAACACCAACCAAAACCTCCTGCATACCACTTTCTAAGTTTCTCATCTTCTTCTATCGTTGATTTTCCGAATATATCAAGAAATTTTTTCATTCGTATATTTTTATTTCCTTCAAAATTCATTTTTAACATTAAATCAAATGACGCACCACCTATCGTTAAATATTCTCTTCCTAATCTTCTTGTAATTTCTTCGTAAGCAACTCTCGTAATTTTAGCGTCTAACATACAATACTTTATAAACTCTTCTCTATTTTCCTTTGATACTTCATAATCTCCCTTTTCAAATGGTGTAAACTTATTAGCGATTTCACTTAACGATTTCCCTACTATTAAATTACCTAAATCTACGTATATACTTTCTATTAATTTTCCTTCATATTGAAAGTATGTTTTAAACTGATATATTTTCTGTCCCATCAATAACTTCATTGTCTTATGTTTTGGCTCATCTTTTTCTCTCATAAAACGAAACCCCATTTTTAGCATATAAGTGATTATAATTTCAACATCAAATGAAGCGTTAAATACTACGTATTTATCTCCATTCGTAAGTATCTCTCTAAAGAAGTTAAAACATCCTTCGTTTTTATCTAACTCATAATATTTCTCATATTCTTTACCATTTAAACATACTATTAAAGGTTTACAATTTCCATACTTATCGGTTTCCGTTTCAAAATCTAGTCCTATAAGCCTATTCATTGTGCTTTTTTCCTTTCCTTTTAAAAACTCTCCCAAAGTTATTCACAATGGGAGAGCATATATTGACCTTACCTAGATAGGCTATACTAACTGACCATTAACTAAACGTATAGAAGGTCGTCCCTTTTGTCCCTATACATTTTGTATCGGCGATATTATCTAGGGGGATGCCTAAAAGTAGTTTTCAAGTGATTTTCCATTGAACTCATCTAATTGCTTATTGAACTTAGCAAGTTCTTCCTCACTTGGTTTACTCATAGAGTTGCAGAATACAAGAACTTTTGTCATAGTGCCTTTACGCGTTTCTACTTCCTTTTCGCATACTCTCGCAATATCAACTGCTACAACTTGACCTGCAAATTCTTTTAAAGTTTCATTATCAACGGCTCGTGGAGTGAACCAACGACCTTTCGCATCTAAAAGACTGTAGGTAATAAAACTTTGTTTATTCCCTTTAACTTCTCTTGCAACTAACTTAAATAAAACAGTTTTCATTTTCTTATATACCTCCTTATTTCAACTGTAATGTAATAATAATAAGCATTACGCTTTCACTGTTAATATACATAACTCCGTAAATACTTACATTTTTATGTTCTTCTAGAAAAGACGGAATATACTCTTTTAAAAAGTATATGTTATTGTCTTTTCTTTCATCTTTCGTAATAACAATTTTAATATGGGCTTGATTATCACTTATACGAATATCGCAATTAATGTTATTACGCAACATATTTTTGTACAACTTATCTAAAATCATTATTTGTTCCATACTTTATTCATTTCTCCAATTCTTTTCTTAATATACTTATACTCTGCATAACTTAATTTTCGTATAGAATTTAGTACTAAACTTGCGTATATTTCGTTGTTTATAACCATAATACATTCTTTACTTATATCAATTAAGCATAATTTTCCTACTAAGTTTTCGTCTAAATCTTCGTACACAAAATATTTTTGTTTATTCTTTATATTTTCTAATATAAAGAACTTGCTTGGAGTACCCATACATTTTACTTTTACAATCATCTTCATTTTACTTTCCTACTTTCTAATTATTTACTCATAAATTGCTCTCGCAATTTTTCTTCGCATTTTGCTTTCGCAAGAAGCCCTCGCAAAAGGTCTTCGTAAGGGATATATAATGTACTTATATAAGATATTATTAATATTTATTATATTATTACTTATGTATATTGAACATCTTACTTATAAACTTTCTTATAATAAGTCTCATATTTACTTACTCAATGCCCTATTAAAAGGGGGCACGAGTGCCCCCCGTAAGATACTAAAAAAGCCCTTCTAAAAGTGAAGTGTCGAATGTTGTACGGTCTTCGCGTGTTCCTGCCTTCGCTCCTGCTCTCAAATTTTCTAAAAAGTCTTCGATACTTTTAGCGTTTTTGGTTTCGTAAATGTAGTATAGAACATCCTTCGCGTTTGGGTGTTCTACCATTCTTTTAGCGATACTTACAACATTACTTAATACTTCATTTTTAACGTTGTTTGAAGTTCTTCCTAATTTGCGTGCGACAATTTCGTCAAGCAGTTGCTTGAATTGTTGTGGGGTTTGTACGCATTCAATTGCTTGCGTGTAGTCTTTTTGTGTGTTTTTTGTTTTTTCCATTTTTTCTTCCTTCCTAGTTTCCTTATGAAACCGATTAACAAAGGGGCACATCCCCCGTACTATTATTATACCAGATTTGAAGCCAAAATTCAACAAAAATAAAAAATATTACAATTTTAATAATTTGTTATATTTAAGTTAATTGTATAAGATGATTGGGTGGGATGTTATGGAAGTGAAGAGCGTGGGGTAGCCCTTATAATCTGATGGGGGCGTCATTATGGAAGTGAAGAGCGTGGGGTAGCCCTTATAA
>NFZC01012096.1_pt1 | contig 11856 bp, 3 predicted proteins | sample 1095391 | NCBI WGS metagenome assembly NFZC01 (sample SAMN03609890, study PRJNA323583) | gut metagenome | isolation source: feces | host: Rattus norvegicus | place: Denmark: Riget | collected 2013
CAGCATAAAATTAATACTATTATTTCAAGATTTCATACTGATAACAACTTAACTGATAACAGTATGGATGTACGAACTGAATACGGTTTATCACATGGTAGAAATTTATTAAAGGGTGATGCTCAACGTAGTGGTGGTTCATATCCTCAAAATGGATACGATAACCCTTATTGCCGTGTATGGACACACCATTATCAGTATGATAGTTTAGATAAACGTATGCGTCCGTTTATGGATGGTGAAGAATCTGTATTAGCGGAAGATTTTCATAAGTGGAAAAATTTCGAAAATAATAAAAGGTATGCAATTTTCAAATCTTTTGTTGAAAATGGGGAAATTAGTGTTTTTGGGATAAGAAAAAAAAAATATGGTTGGAAAGACGATACTGATGGATGGAAAGATTCGGTATTAGGAAAGAATGGTTTTGTTAATATTACACCTAAATTTCAAGGTGGAGGCGAAAAAAACATACATACTAAACAATGTATGTTTTCAATTGAAAACCTTGCATGGAAAGATTATGACCCGTATTCATTTGAGAAAGCGTTATCTTGGGAACAACGTGGACCTATGGGTGGTCGTATAATGTGGTTTCCACCTTACGGTATCAGTTTTAATGAAACAACTTCTACTAATTGGAATAGTAGTACATTTATAGGTAGAGGTGAAAACATATATACATACATTAATACTGTTAGAACTGGCACACTTAATTTTATGTTGTTGGTTGACCATCCTTCAATATTGGATTATGTTAGTTGGGGTGGTAGAAACAATGATACTATTACAAAGGTATCAGATGATGATGTGCATCGATTTTTTGCTGGTTGTGATAATGTTGCTGGCCATGGTGGAAGTAATAAAATGGGCGGCAAGTTAAGTGATTATGCAAAACCTACACCATTAACTGATGAATATATAGAAATTAGAGTGAACAAAAGTGAAACCCCAAAACAAAAAAAACCTACTCCTACGCCACCAGTAGAATCTCAAGTTCCTACTGATGAATCAATAAACGTAACATTTTATGTATTTTTTCCAAATAATTATGCGGGTCATTATGATAGATGTGGCAGTGAAGTAGAATCTATTCCATATTTACTTTATGGCAAAGGTGCGCAAATGAAACCCTATGGAAATAAAACAAAAAATTTACTGTTATCATTTGAGAATACTTATGGTAATAATGGTGTTGGTTATGAAATGGGATTCGCAATTGATACTCTATATACTGATAACTATATTATTGGTACTGATAAGAGGTGGTGGGATAACAAAGGTAATAACAAGACTACTACATATGTACCATCAAAAGACAAAAAATGGTATTATCGTATAGATGGTAAATATGAAATGGAAAGTATTACCTCTTTAGAACCTTTAAAATATGAAGGAGACGCAATTATTAATTGTTATGACCAATATCCACAAGGTGGAGACTCATCATTTTATGATAAGACTTGTTTTAATTTAAACTGTGATATAGAAGCATTTAAGGATGATTTTAATGAAACTAACAATGAAAATCTATATTCTTTATCTGAGGTGGCACAAGCATTAGCATCTAAAGATATTGCTAAGATTATTGCAAGTAATGTGGGAAATAATGACATAGACAGAATAAATAAATTAAAGAATTTTTTTAATAGTGAAAATGGATATAAATTAATTTCAGTAGATGCAACTGGTTATTCTAATGAACATGGTAAAACTGTTAATGAAAGTCTTAAATCTGCTCGTAATGAGGCGTTAGCTAAGAATAGAGCTGCAACTGTATTAGATTGGTTAAAAAAATATCTTAATGGTGATTGGAATGACGAAGTAACAGTTGCAGAACCGTCAGTCTCTGCGGGATATGCAGTCGATCAAAAGGATAAAACAAATGTGAGTGGCAAAACAGCCAAAATGTATCGTTCTGTTAAAGTAGTTATGCACTTTAATCGTGAGGCTACTACTACATTACCTGATGCAAATCAGCAAGAAAATAGTACAATAAATACAGGTGAAAATTTAATTAATGGCATTATTAAAGAAATAGAAAAAGAAGTTATTGATTATCATAATACTACGGGTGATAATTTAAATACCGAAGATCGGGATCGTATTAATACCATTATTGATAGTAATATTGATAAATTAGGAAGCAATTATCTTAAAAATGTCAAAACAGAAATAAAAACTGAGTTAAATAATATTAAATTTACTGAGCAGATTGATGGTGGAAAATTTACTTTATACGAGGACTGGGAATTTGGCGATGACGATGAAGATAAAGATGATAATATTACCGCATTAATAAAAGAAATCTTAAATATATCAACAGTTGATTCTAAAGATAAAATGACTGATGATACTGACTTTGAACAAAAACTTGGGATTTTAATAAAAGAAGATATTAATAAACTTAAAAAAGTTAAAAATAAAATAGAAGAACTTGAGAAAATATACGAAAACTATCATAAAGACGATATTAAAATAGAAAACTGGAACGAAGCAATTCAAGTAAATAATCAGAATATTGAAAGACTAAGAAGAGAAATATCACAGACAGAAGACAGAATTCATAATGAAAATGATGCACTTGAATCTTTTTTAGAAAGAAAAAAGGAAATAGAAAAATTTGAAGATGAAAGAAAAAGAAAACATGAACTTAATAAAATTAATAAAGAAATTGAGGAATCAAATAAGAAAATAAGAGATTGGAATAAAGATATACAAAATAAACGTCAAGAAATATCTGATTTAGAAGAAAATAACAGAAAACTTACAGAAAAGAAGGAAAATACGGATAATAGTTCAAATGATGATTATAAAGATTGGCAATACTCTCAAAAAATAGATATTAATAGTGATGATATCGATAATGTTATTAATGACTACTTCAAAGAAGGTAATGTGGAAATTGATGACTTTTATCGTAAGAAAATTGTAAAAGATATTTCTGATGGTATAGCACCTAAAATTAATTGTGTAGTTAGGCACATAGTTAATGATATTAATACGGTACCTAATGATGTAATTGTTGAAATTACATTCGATAGTGGATGTTATGAGATATATAATGATGCAATTAAAAAAGGTGTAACTGGCGGTAATAATACTGCAGTTAATATTGATAAAGGTAAATTATTGGATAAATTAAAGGAATTAGAATTCATATATAACGGCAATGAAGATTATAGAATACGTTATTCAGAATTTAAAAGAGAAAATGAAAATAATACATATCGGTTGCCATTTGTTGATGAAACCGTAAATATTCTTTCAGATAAGTTAAGTAGTTATTCCACTAAGGTAGATGTATTAAGAGATATCAATTCAATTAAATCACTTTTAAATGAGGAATTTAAAAAGTATTTATACATTTATATTGTTAGTGTAGATAATGCTGTAATACAAGAAAAAACTAATAAAGTAAAGGAAATTCTCAATAAATATAATGAGAATATGGATAAGTCAGAATACGTTGGATTCAGTAAACATAAGGACGAAAATACTGGTAAAACATATTACATTAATGAAAATGAAACTGGTTCAAAAAAGAAAAATTTAAAATGGGTAGAAGAATTAGATGTAAATGGTCAACCTACAGGTAAATTAGTTTTAAAGCATATTGACGGTGTAGATCCAAGAGCAAGGGTAACATATGTCGAACAAACTGGAATTGTTAATATAGTAAATAATAGCAAAACTGATTTTAATAAATCTCGTTATGACCAAGAATATTATTTCTTCCGTGCTTTGAAAGATAAGGATAGGATGACATATGAAAAGGTAATGGATAAAATTCAATATTTTGACCCTGCTTTCCACTCAATGACCCCAGAGGGATTTAGTGCAAGACTTAATTTCTTAAATCAATGTATGAGAGCAGGTAACACTGTAACAGCATCTGATGGTAGTTATGCTAAATCCGCTAATAATTTAGCATTTGGTAGACCTCCGTTCTGTGTATTAAGACTTGGCGACTGGTATAATCAAATGATTGTTATTGATAATATTTCTATTAGTTATGACCCACTTGTATGGGATTTAAATGAAGAGGGTATTGGTGTAATACCATTAATTGCCAATGTGTCAATGTCATTTAAATTTATTGGTGGTGGCGATTTAGGTGGACCAGTACGTCGTTTACAAAATGCTATGAGTTTCAATTACTATGCAAATGGCAGATTATATGATAACCGAAGCGATAGAATGAAATATAACTGGGATGATAAGACCTGTGGTGCTTTAAAAGGTAGCGAATTGAATACTGATGACAGTTATTTCCACACAGTACAAAATTATAAAGACTTTTAATACGATAAATTAAATAATATGGCTAATTATTACGATAGATACTGTAGTTTCAGACAAGAAGGTAAAATTAGATTAATACCTAATCTGAAAATAGAAAAAGACGGGGGTGATTTATACATTAAATATGATAAATCTAAAATGAGATTAGATTCATTATCATATAAGTATTATGGCGACCCTAATTATGGATGGTTAATTATGCTTGCAAATCCGAAATTAGGTAGTATGGAGTTTGAAATTCCAGACGCTTCCATTATGAGAATACCATATCCTTTAAGCAGTGCTATAACTCGTTATGAGAACGATGTAAAAAGAGCAAATTCATTTTAATATTAATTATCATAAAATATTTGGAAGGTAGGGAAATTTTCTCTACCTTTGCTGTGTTAATAATAAAATGATTAGATATGAAAAAGATATTTGTAATATTATCTATTTTAATTAGTAGTGTATTTAGCCTTTATTCTCAACGAGTGAATGAGAGAGGGCTTAAATGTGTGAGTGAGTTTGAGATGTCAGGAAGACAGACTAGTAACCAAAGGTATGTATTCGAGTATTTTGATGACTTGAAACTGAAATCAATGTCTGTTTATTACGGTGATAAATTATACCATACATTTACTATGAATAATGGTGTATTAACTCGGAAGAGTTATGATTCCTCTGACTCCGATTGTGAATGGGTTTATGACATGGATGTGTATGGTAATGTGGCAAGAATTACCATGACTTGTATCGGATCTGACGGCAGCGGATTTAAGACCGAACATACATATACCTATGCACAATCTGAAAGGCATCCTTGGCGTAATGTTATAGAAGATAATGAGATAGAATTTGCAAGGCTTTCACGGGCGGAAACGTTTAGACGTAATAATAACGATTGGAATCGCAAATTTGAATATCGTGATGGGATAATATGGGATGTAACTTACAACTATCGACATTCAGACTCAGACAACGATAAAAGTTTTGGATATGCTGCTACGAGGTTTAATTTCAACGTTAAAAACGATACCAATATAGACTTTTGGCAATTATGGTTTCCAAGAACCACAAATATAACGATTGTCGCACTTACAGAATGGCTTTGTTTGCGTCCCGACTATTTGATGGATTTTGAAGGAGACTACATTAACTATTATTACGAATATGATAATAAGGGTAATTTAATAAGGATTGTGGAAAAACATGGTGATTACATTATGAAAGAGGTTAAGATAAAATATTTGTATTGAAAAATGGAAAATAAGATAGTTATTTTTAGAATAAATAAATGTAACTATTTTATTTTTATCTATAAATGGCAGAAAACGAAATTGTAAGAGATAGTCGTATATTTTACGTTGACCCAAATGATGTATTTGGTTTTGGTGGAGATAATGGTGACGTACCTTTAACTCCGCCATATGAGGATATGTCGATTGCTTTTAACCTTATTATAGAGAAATATGACCGATTTGATAATCAAAAAAGAAATCAGATGGGTCTTTGCTGGTGTGATAAACTAAGTGGAGATGGCCATTATAATGTCTTAAATGGCAGTATTTCTGATGAAAATGGGGTATATGATTCACAAGGTAATCGCTATCTTTCCACTTATTATGTAGATATTTCTGCTGATGGTTACAATAGAGGGGAACAAATAGAAGGACTTGGGGTATCAAGTATACAAGTAGCTTTCGATAGTTATTATACGCCTACTGTTGTAATTAAATTTGTGGATGTAAGGGGTAGTGCTTTATTTGGTAGAGAAGAAGCAATACATACAAGTGCAAGCGGTAATGGAGAAATAAATTCATCAAATGTATTTGGTTCATTCTTTACTATTCCATATCCTAAATTCAGATTACAAATAAAAGGCTTTTTTGGTAAGGCAGTTACATATCAATTAACCGTATCAAATTTCAAGGCGAATTTTAATGCACAGACTGGTAATGTTGAGGCAACAGTACAGTTTGTAGGATATACGTGGTCGTTGTTAACTGATATTCCATTACAATATCTTGTTGCTGCTCCTTATTGTAATTATGTTGGTAAAGAATATTGGAATGAACATAAAACACAGCAATCTTGGCTTTTAACTGGTGATGTAGAACCACCTAAATTATATGATTTATTTAATGCAATACGTTCTTGTATTTACGATTCTGAGCATCCTGGTAATGATTCGGAAGATGATGGTGATGCAAAATTACATAATGATAATAGTAATGCACAAACATTAATAAATAATATTAATGAGATTAACCGATATTTAACTGATTCTAATACCATTGCTAACCATAAAAAAGATATAGATAATTGTCTCCGTAATATAACTGAGGGGGTTAAAAAATTAAGTGATATTATTGATACTTCAAAAAACCCGTCAAAGGCATATGTAGAAAAAACAGAAAATATAGATGGTACATCTACTACCGTTTATGTAGCAAATTCTTTTGAAGAGTTAAAAACAGAAGTCCAACAATTAATAGAAGATAATAATCTTGTTCTTGAAGAAAATAGAAGACGTAAAGAAAGTGAATTTATTGATAAAACTGTAAGCACGATCCATTTTATCCCAAATATATACAATATATTCAAAATATTGATGTGTCATTTGGAAACATTTTGCCATATATTATTTAAAGCGGGAAATGAAATTGAACAACAAGGAGATGGAAGATTAGCAAGTGCATTAGGTGTTGAGAATACTAATACAGATTTACCAGAAAGGCTTGCTTTTGAACAACAAAGATTACCTGCTTGGACAGCGATTTTTAATCATAGCAACTCATCTACGCAGACAGTAGACGAATTAAAATATAAGGATATGTACCGATGGGTAGGTACAATAGCACCTAATAAATGGGTTGAAGAACGAGTAGTATGGAGTTTGCAAAACGCAATACAATTTGTGGTGAAAGACCAAGAAAGTAATACTAATACTACAGTTCGTAAAATTAATTATATACCAGTATTGCCATGTGACATATTTAATACTAATGCACCATTTAATGATTCTGTTAATAATGGTTTTCAGACATTTGTTGGTCATTTATCATTACGAATTGCACAGATATTAGGTGTAATGGATACTGAATTAACCAATGATAATACAATGCTTGAAACTGTTGCTAAAGCAGATGCATATAATTTCTTTTATAGTTGCCAAAATATAGATAATATAAAGACTTTAATAACTGATAATACAAGGGACGGTAATGCTGCTGATATTATTAGTGGAATGGCTGTGTGTGATAGACAGTATGACAATAAGGCAAGAGTGGATGAAATTACTGGTAATAGTCTTTATGTATATGAATACAAACCAGACGCAAGAGGCTGCATAGAAGGTAGGCATAATATTTTTAAACTAAATAATAATAAATATGATTACACTTATTTTTTAAATGAAAATAATAAGTACTATGTACCGACAAAATTAGTACCGTTTACAAATGGATATAGTGCATTTATCGAACCCGAAGTATCTGAGGACGAAACAGTATTTAATGGTGTAATAATTAACGATGTACCTAAAAAGTCAAATAAATGGCTTACAAATGAATCAAGTGGGGAAGTTAATGAATGTCGTAATTATGATGAATTTAAGATTATTGATAACAAGAATGATATAAAACAACTTGAAGATATATATGAAGCAGTTAAAAATAATTCATTTAAAGTAAATGGATATACACCACCTACAGATGAATTATTGACTTTTGTTGATCGTTATTGGAAGATAAGTTTTGAGGATTATAAGAAGCATATTCCTTTATTACCAGACCATTTTATTGGCAAAAGTTATGTGGGTTATTTTGATTCTGAACATCCTAAGCCAGATAAAAATAATATGATTAAGGATTTTAGCGTGGTAAATCGTGCTATCCGAGGTACTTCTGCTTCAACTAATTATAAATTAGGTGATGAATATGATAAAATTGGTAGTGATAGTATAGATGAATTTTTTATTAAAACGCTATACGTATGGGATAGAAATGGTCATCTATACGGTTCATTATTCGGCCATCCATTCTATTATACTCAAAATCAAATACCTGATGAACATAATAAATTATGTGCAAAGGCTTGTTTATTTTTGCAGTCATTGAGACGTAGTACCGAGTATTTTGACCATAATCTACATACAGAACATGGCGCATTTGGCATATATAATAAGTTAAATATTTTATATATTGGCAGTTTACTTTGGCGACAGAGAAACGTAGATAAAGATGCTTCTCATACAGATGATGGTATAAAATACACTAATCCCACAAGTGGACCACAATATCATAGTTATATCAGAAATGGCAAGGCTTTAACAATGGGTAGCGTATCAGGATTATTTATTGTGAAATCTACAGAAGATTTACCTGATAAATGTGTTGATATTAATCGTTACATTGCAAAAGAATTAGATAGTCGTTTATATAGTAATTTAAATGATAATGTTAAAACACAATTAATTGAATATTTTGAAAAATTTGCAACAACTGATTTTGAAGATATCACAAATAAATGTGAACAATATGATGTAAAAAATCAGCCAGTTCCTAATGGCAAGGATTATCAAGACTATTTAAATGCTAATCCGCAGAAAATTGCAAATCAAGCAACCCTTACAGAAGATACGATTTATAGAGGTAAATGTTATGCGTTTAGTTGTCTTTATACATCAGATACTACGGACGGACTTTATCTTGTCTTTGATGAAAACGATTCAAAGAAAAATGGTGTTCAAGATAAAATTAAAGATGTAGTTTTTGGTAAAGTTGTATTAATGAATAGTTGCGCTGTTGGTAAAGCAAAAAAAGATATTTCGATACCTTCTTCCGCTTTTAAGGGATACATTAACGGTTTTGTAAATAAATTAAACGAAATAGTAAGTGAATTAACTACTGGGGCAGATTATTCATCTACTAATTTAACTGATGGCGAAGAATATGATGAAAATTTGCTATTAGCGATTTATCTATATTGTAAAAATATATGGGAAAAATGGCTAATGCCTTTATCAAGAAATGACTTAACTGATGATGATGGTTCAAAACAATATAATAAACATTTTGATGTTTCTGTGTTTTTTGAAGAGAATTTTAAGTTTATTGATACATATTACAATGATATAAGTAATTTACTTAAGATAAATCTGGATAAACTTTTGAAGAGCTATGAAGGACGTGTTGAAAATGCCAGTTTATTTGCATTTATTGGTGATATTGTAGCCGACCATAGATGTTTATTTGTAGGTTTACCTGATTTTGTCAATCTTGGTTTAGGTGTTAATGGCAAGTTTTCTGAAAAAGCAGTGAAAAATTTAGAAAATATGTTTAGACCAGTTCCATTTAATCAAATGGAAATTCCTCGTTTAAATAATAATTTCGTTGTCATATACACGTATCCACCTGCTAAACAGTTACCTGATTCTGCAATGTATAGTTATGACGGTTTTGATATCTATTCTCAACAAGATGATGATATACTACCAGTATTTAAAATTAATGGAGTAAAAGAGGAAATTACTGAACAAAATGCTGTTCGCATATATAATCAGACTGGTATTACTGAAACTGGATACAATATTCCTGCTTTTGGTGTATGTTTTGCCAAACAGAATAATCACTTATTCAAGAATTTTAATATCAGTATGGATAATCCTATGGAAACGGAACAATCTATTAAAACTTTATGGCACGTTTCTGAATTAGCAAAAGGTAATGATAGAAAGGTTTGTTTCTATGGGCAGGATGTTTATAATATTTTTAGTAATTATTCCTATCAGATTGAAGTGGAAATGATGGGTAATGCGCAGATACAACCATTGATGTATTTTCAATTACTTAATATACCAATGTGGAGAGGTGCTTACATGATATTTAATGTAAGTCATACGATGACACCTGGTGATATGGTTACGAAATTCAAAGGAATGAAAATGAGCAAATATCCTGTGCCGATTTTGTCAAAATATTGGAGTTTTGTTAAAGGTACTGATGATAAAGGTAATAATATATATAGCGATGGTGATACTGTTGATGATTACGAAGCCACTGATTTTAAAAAGAGCGGAATAGATAATAACATATCTAACAAAGGTGCATCAGCCAATAATATGGATATGTATAAACCATTGAAAGGTTATTGTGAAGGTGTTGATAGTAAATACTATAATCGAGGTGATAATAACTACTATATGCCACAATTGAGTACTTATGAGTTTAAAATGTTGAATGGTAAAACGTTTAATCTAAAACACGCTATTAATTTCATTTATAATATGGCACATATTGCTACTGAGGATATTCCTGCCAAAGAGAAAAATGAAATTTCGTATAAAAAATGCACGGAAAAGCCTCCAACTACATCTAGTCATTGGTGTGCTCGTCATGTATGGGCAGCATTGGGTGCGGGCGGCTTAAATGTACAAGGTGGTGATGCTTGGAAAAGTACTGCAAATAATGCAATGAGAGATGCTGCTGGTTATAAACAAATATTTAATGAAGGCGGAAGTTTGCCTGAGTATGCAATGCCTGGTGATGTTGTGCTAAAAAGTTATATTAATAAAAAAGGTGAACAATCTGGACACGCTGAGTTTTTTACTGGGAAACATTGGGTATCTGATGCAATTGAACCCACAGGACTAACTTGGGCAAAAGGTAATAATAGTAAAGAGGCTGCTTTTGTTACAATATATGCAATATGGCGTATTCCAAATATCGAAAAAGCGTTAGTTGATACTTCAAGTGGTGATGGTTCTTTTAATCAGCCTTCTGGAAATCAGTCAATTTTTGAAGTGAATACGAGTTATTCATATAATGCGATTTGTCTACCTAGGGGTAAATTTAATTATACTTTGAATAATATTAAAAAATGTGTACTATATTTTGTTGCTCATGGTGAGGGTGGTAATAGAAATCTGAGTGGAAATAATTCCACTGATTATTGTGGTATAAATGAAAGTAATACTTCATTCTATACAGCAGAAAGAAAACGTGTATTAAATGCAACACCTCAAAATGGTTTTGTTGCTGCTTATGATAATGCTGTTTTTGATTTTTATTATTCTACATATTTTATGCCATATAAGAAATTTTTTGAAAGTTGTAGAAATCCTTATTGTAGGTATGCAGCATTATTATGTATTAAGGGAGGGTCGCAATATGCTGCTGAAGCATTATCATCAGTAATGAGTGGAGCATCCTTAACTAACCCGTCGGCGACACTTAAAGAAAAACTTGGTGAAACAACGTTTACAAAACAATTAGCAAACGCATTTTGGGATAAATTATTTGCACATTATTCTGGATATAATGGTGGTAGAGAAAATACTACAAAAGACTTTAAAAAATATAATCGAATTTATTCGTAAAATATTGTTTTTATAGTATATTTGTTTTGTCAAACGTTTAAAACTGATAAAGAATATGCCTCAACCGATAACAAATATAGTAACAAATTTAAAAAGAATTAATTTTAACTTTAATTATAAGAAATGTAGGACATTGGAAGAGATAGATAAATCTCTTCCAACCCTTATTATTGGCTATAATGAAGCAAAACAAA
>NFZC01014112.1_pt1 | contig 11814 bp, 14 predicted proteins | sample 1095391 | NCBI WGS metagenome assembly NFZC01 (sample SAMN03609890, study PRJNA323583) | gut metagenome | isolation source: feces | host: Rattus norvegicus | place: Denmark: Riget | collected 2013
AAATGCTGTCATCAGTGAAATGTTCCCCATTGGTGTACACATGTTCACATAACATGAACACACATAGCATAACATTAGTTAACACTAACTAACATTACACAATCCAATCTAACACCGAACCATTCTAAAATGTTCCACGTGAAACAATGACACGCTCGGGTACGTAGTGGATTATGTGAAATTATAAAAATACTTGTATTCTAGAATATATGGTGTATAATGAGAGTACAAATAGAAAAGTGATTAAAAATATAGGTGGTTAGAATGAGTAGAATTTATAAACACGGTAATTATCCAAGTGAACTAACTATGGATAGTGTTAATTCATTAGTAGATATCATAGAAACTTATTTATGCAATTATAAACTAGCTTTTCATATGATATACCAGAAAACGCATTTGATTAGACTTGATATATATAAGCTTGGTTCTAAATCTTTAATTGCATCTTATAGCTTTAAATTTAAAACATTAACATTGTTTAAACGAAAAGTATTTCAAGGTGTTGTATCATTAGATCAAATGATTGAAGATAATAGAAAGCGTGGGTATACTTATGATGATTAATAAATTAATTGTTGCTAGTTATGTTATTTGGATGTTATTATCAATTTACCAAACAGTTCAGCATATTAAAGGAAAATATAAATTGTATAGAGTTTCAAGTCGATATATTAATATGGTTATTTTATTAATTATAATGCTTGTTACTTGGTTTGTGTTAGTTTGTATGAAAGTTGATTATCTTATGGGGGTGTAACATGTAGTATTTAGATCTGTTATGACTTCAGTAAAAAGCGTCAATTTGGAATGATGTTATGCTTATGCGGAATTAACAAGGTTAAAATTAATTGAAAAAGCAATGTTGAAAATAATTAATAAGGAGAAAAATTAATATGGAACAAATTAAAAATGAAGTAGCAATGATGGAAAGTAATGGTTTAACAGTAACTGAAGATATGACATATGAACAACGTGTTAATTTATTCAATGCCGTAAATAATGCTGAGGGTTTATCTGATCAAGTTGGAAAAGATTTATATTTAACTGGATTTATTGTTCAAGATGTTGAAAAAGAAAACGAGCAAACTGGAGAAATTATCTGTTCAAAACTAATCACTGTAATTGATAAAGAAGGTAAGGCATACGCAACAAACTCTAAACCTTTCTTACAGTCTTTAAGACAATTAAAACAAGTGTTTAATTATGACTGGACAAAACAACCAATTCACGTTGTAATTATTCAGAAGAAATCAAATTCAAGTTCAAATAAATATTTATCAATGGCTGTTAAATAGCCTAATAAAATAAGGGTGTTAGCCAAACACCCTTTTATTTTTAACTTAAAAGGGGGTGTTTAAATTGGCTAAAATGAGAAAATCTAGTAAAGATGTTAAGCGCTTAAGAAATGCGATAGCAAGTGCAAAACGAACGGCAACAAAAGCGCAAAACATGGGCCAGGATGTTGTATTTACTGATATACGAACTATAAAAGACTTTAACGATCGTAAGGAATTTAATAAATATATACGATACATTGAAAGATTTAATAAAGAGAATCGTTTCGTTGAAAATAAATATGGTGTTGTATTTAATCGTAACGATATTGAAAAAGCAAATAAATTAATAGATAAACAGAATAAGCAGAGAAAACAATTAGCTAGTGCTGTTGGATTATCTAATCTGAAAGAAACAAAAGGCGGTATTGTTACAAATGTTAGTGTTAAAAATGCATTGTCTGTTTTAAAAGATGATAGAGGCGGTTTTTTTGAGCCAGTTCAACACATTAATATTGATTCATATAGATATCAGAAACAATTAGATAAAAGAATAAGCAGTTTAAGAAAGAATACTAAAAAAGAGAATTATAAAATTAAAACACTTCGTAATAATTATAAGACTGCAATTGAAGAACAAATTAAAGGTGGTAATATTACTAAAAAACAAGGAAAACAGCTTTTAAAATATATGAAATCTTTACCAGATAATGATTTAATTAAATGGTTTTATCGAGAGCGTAAAGCGGTGTCTGTATTTAATTATATAGACACAAGTCGAGAATATACGAAAAATCAAATGTTAGTTAATGAACAACTTTCAAAAGGCATAAAACATGATTTAAGTGATGTTATGGATAGTTTAGCCGTTGCATCTGGAAATGCTTATGTTAGTGGTGGTGTGGTTAAGTATAAATAATATAAAGGGGGTTGTGGTATGACAAAGAAAAAAGAGCCTAAAGAGATTTGGGCGTGCGACTTTGAGACCACGACCGACCCTTTAGATTGTCGTGTTTGGGCATGGGGTGCTAGTTTTGTAACTGATTCTAGTATTAAATATTATGGTAATGACATTGAAGGTTTCATTGATTGGTGTAAAGAAAAATCAAGAAAGCTATATTTTCATAATTTAGCATTTGATGGAGAATTTATTGTGAGTTGGTTACTGAATAACGGTTTTGAATATTCCAATAAACCTAAAACCGGATGCTTTAAAACTATAATTTCAAATACTGGATTATGGTATGGTATTGAGATATGGTGGAAATATTCAATATATAGATCCACAAAAACAACGATATGGGATAGTTTTAAATTAATTCCATTTTCTATTAAAAAAATAGCACATGATTTTAATCTTCCAATACGTAAACTAAAGTTGGATTATACCGCTAAACGAGAAAAAGGACACGAGTTAACACAACATGAAATTGATTATCTGTTTAATGACATAGATATTGAAGGAATGGCATTGAATGAATGTTTTAAACTTGGTTTTAATAAAATGACGGCAACGTCATGCAGTTTTGAGGCTTTTAAGAAAACATTGCCTATGGCATTTGAAAAGATATTTCCAGTTCTTGATATAAATGTTGATAAAGATTTACGTCCAGCATATAGCGGTGGTTTTGTTTGGGCGAATCCAGAATTAAAAGAAAAAGAAATAGGACAAGGTATTGTATTTGATGTAAACTCTTTATTTCCTAGTCGTATGTATTATGAAATATTGCCATATGATACGCCTATTTATTTTGAAGGCGAATATAAACAAGATGAGGATTATCCATTATGGGTTGGTGTTGTTAGTTTTGCATTTGATATAAAACCAGATCATATCCCATGTATTAGTTTAGATAAATTTTCTAGATTTTTAGGGAGTAAAAAATATGTTACAAGTTCAGACGGTGAAGTTATTAGAATGACTGTCACAAGTGTTGATTGGGAGTTATTCAATCAGCAATATGATATATATGACGTGCACTTTCATAATGGATATAAATTTAAAGGTTGTGTAGGTATCGCAAGACAGTTTATTGATGAACAAATGGAAATTAAGAAAAATTCAAAAGGAGCACAAAGATTTATTGCGAAACGACAATTAAATTCAGTGTATGGTAAGTTCGCAACGAACCCTAATATAACACCTAAAATTCCATATATAGATAATGAAGATGGTGTATTAAGGTTACACGATCCTATGTTTACTACATATGTAGATGGAAAAGTTCAAGAAGTAATTGACGAACAATTTAGAGATCCAATATATTTACCATATGGTGAATTTGTAACAGCATATGCACGTAAATATACGATATCAACCGCCCAAAAGGTTGGAATACATAGAATAGCATATATTGATACGGATTCAATCCATTTGGTAGGAACTGAAATTCCAGAGGCAATTAAAGATATTATTGACGATAAAGAATTAGGATATTGGGGTTTAGAATCTATATTTAATAGATCTTATTTCATAGGTGCAAAATCATATATTGAAGAAATTGAAATAACATATAAAGAATATGTAGAACATCAGCAAGAATATATTGATGAAAATGATTGCAAGGATAATTTATATTATATCCGTGAAGGTGTCTGTTATTATTTAAATGTAAAGTGCGCTGGAATGACAGAACGAGCAAAACAAAATGTAACATATGATAATTTCAGAGTTGGTAATGTTATTAATGATTGTTTAAAGAAAACACATGTACCCGGTGGTATTGTGTTAGTCGATAGACAATTCAGCATAAAAAGTAGATAGGAGAAAGATAAACATGGTAGATATAATATTAGATGTAATTTGTAGTATTATAGTTTCAATTGGTTGTTTAGGTGTTGCGTTTTTATTTGTTGTATATGCAATTGGAATGTTTATTTTAATTGTTGAAATAGTAAGGAGTTTAAAAAATGAATAATTTTATATTTATATTGTTAATTATATTTATTATTTTAATTGGTAGATATGAAAATAGACAATTAAGAAAAGATATAAATGAAAATAAAAATTTAATAAGTAAGTTGAAAAAAGAAATTGGTAGTCCACAACTTAAAAATAAAGTAATAATTGTTAGATCAATAAAAGATTATGACTATTCAGCATATCGTAAAGATATTGAGGCTTTAAATGAATATTTAGATAAAGGATGGAAAATTGTAAATCATGAATCAAATGAATTTGTTCATACATATATATTAGGAATGCCTTTAAAATGGTTAAAAGAAAAAGAAGGTGATGTAAATGATGAGTGAACAAGATAAAGAAAAAAGAAATAAATGGTATCGTGACAATGTTAAAAAATATTGTGTTTGCGTAAATATAAAAGATGCTGAAGTTATTAATTTTATTGAAAATTTATTGAAACATCATAATTTTAGTTACTATGTTAAAAATAAAATAAATGAGGACTTGTCAAAAAGAAAATAATTATATAATATCTAAGTGTAAGGCATAACAAGTGTAATTAGACGTGTATATTGGAATTTTCCGCGGTGATACGTGCCAATACCACTAATAGATGTGAAAACCTAGCTAATGAGCTGTTATAACTTTACAAATATATATTTTAATAAAAGACCACTTTAAAAAGTGGTCTTTTATTTTATCTGTTGACTAAAATATATTATTATCCTATATTTAAAACAGAAAGGACGTGATTATAATGGAACGTGACGAACTACGAAACAAGTTTACGGAAGTTTTAACAGTCGAGGACCAAGCGGAGCGCTCAACCATGTTAAATGATATGCGAGCGGAAGTTGAGAAAACTTATACAGAATTAGACAACTTAAAAGCCGAAAACACGAAATTAATTGAAAAGAATACTTCTTTAACAGAAGCAAACTCTAAATTATTCATGCAAATTGGAGTTGAAAAATCCGGCGGTGAAAAGTTGAAACATACAGCACCAATGGATTTAAGAAAATTAGGCATTTAATGAAAATTGAAAGAGGTGATTATATATGCCAAAAACAACAGCACAACACGTAAGTAAAGCATTACAAGATGATTTAGGAATGGATCATCAACCAAACGGTCAAGAAGTTGCTAGTGCAATGTATAATATTAGTTCAAGTAATTTTAGGAGTACGATTGGAGATCCAAATGAAACAAGCTCATTAGAATTTATGAACGGTTTATTAGAATATCCGGATACATTAGGTGTTGAGTTTATGAATTTAGCAACACGTATCGGTAAAGTGATTGCCCACCGAAATATTTTAACAAACAAATTAGCACCATTTAAAATGGAAAATATGCCTTTAGGCTACACTATGGAAGAATATTTTGTTGAGTGCGCAAAAGAACATGAATACAATCAAGCGGATGCGGAGAACACATTATTTAAACGTAGTTTACCCGACATTAAAACAGCTTTCTACGTAGTAAACAGAAAGTCATATTATCCAGCAACTATTACAGATGATGATTTACGTAAGTACTTCGTTACTTGGGATGGTGTAAACAGTTTGATTGCTCGTATTGTCGACTCTATGTATAATGGTGACAACAAAGACGATTATAATTATATGAAATCAGCTTTAGTAACTCACTACGAAAACGGACATATGAAGATCGTACAAACAAGTGCTGTTACAGATACGGATACAGCTAAAGAATTAGCTCGTAAAATTACAGAATATGTATCGTATTTAACTGAGCCAACAAACGAATATAACGCTATGGCTGTTACAAAACAAAATGATTATGAGGATATCTATGTTATTTTGAATGGTAAAACAAATAGCTACTTAAACATTGATTGGTTAGCGCAGACATTCCAATTAGAATTTGCTCAGTTCAAAACACATGTGTTAGTTTTACCAACTTTACCAAGTACTGGACAAGGAACTATTGAGGCTATTGTTTGTGACTCTGAAATTTATAGAGTATTTGACCAGAAATATAGTGTAGGCGTTGCCTATAATGCTAAAGGTTTATATTGGAACTACTTCTTGCACCACTGGGAAGGTATTGCAACGTCTAGATTTGCAAACGCTATTGCTTTTGTATCTGGAAGTGTTCAAGAAAAAGTAACAGCAATTTATGCTAATCCTCAAGTTGTTTCTGTTAAAAAAGATAAATCTATTACAGTTCCATTTACAGTGCAAACTAGTGGTTTAAATGCACCAATCAATTTAACTGTTACATCTAGTGCTACTACTAAGGTAAGTGCAACTTTAACGGATGATCAAAGACATGTTGTAATTAATGGTTTAACTGGTATTACTGAAGAAGGTTTAGCTACTGTAACAATTAAAGACACAAATACAAATGTAACATGTGATATTAAAGTTGTATATAATGTATAATTCTGATACAATTTAATAGGTATTAATATTTAATGCCCCTCCTTTCTATAGTCAAGTGAATACGGGAAAAAGAAATCTATTAATTTAGGTTTCTTTTTCTTTATATTGAAAAATAATATTTATTTTGCTTAAATTGAAAATAGAAAGAGGTGATTAAAATGAAGATTATTTTAATTTCACTAGTTTTTAACGGCCTAGATCTAATTACTGGAATTGTTGGAGCTATTAAAAATGGTGAACAAATTAAGTCTAGTAAACTAAGAGATGGGCTTTTTAAAAAAGTAGGGTTTGTATTTTGTTATCTATTAGGCGCGGCAACTGGCTATGCGAAACTGTATCTATCAATTCCATTTGGTGATAAGCTGCTACCTATTATGTGTGTGTATGCAATTACAACGGAAATTGTAAGTATTTGTGAAAACATAACTAAAATCAATCCGGATATTTTACCGGACAAACTTAAACAATTAATTGGATATAAAGGAGTTGATTATGATGAATAATGAAAAAGAAAAAGATGCAATTGACGCATCTAAACTAGATGAAATACTTCCAAAATATGAGCCATTAAAATTAAATGGTATTAATTTAGCTCAAAACTATGTAAGTGCATTTAATACGGGAATGAATATTTATCAATGTGTGAATCAATTGCAAGGTTATATTGAATGGGTGGTTAAAGCCGTAAATGATGTTGTTAAATTATGGAATGTACAAGTAGGTGAATCTATTGATCAATCAAGAGCTATTGTACGTGAAACTACAACAGAACAATTCAATACTGAATGGGAAAATAAACAACCAGAACTAATCGAACAAGTAAATACATTAACTACTAATCAATTTAATGAAGATTGGGGAGTTTTAGAGAATAGAATTAATACTACTTTAGAAACACAAAATACAAATATACAAAATATTCAAAACGATCAAAACGAATTAGAAACTAACACGAATAACAATATTAATGCGCAAAACACAAAAATTAATTCAATTCAAACACAACAAACTAATCTAGCTAATCAACAAACAACATTATCTAATCGTATGGATACATTCACTAGTCTTAATGAAGGATCTACAACAGGAGATGCTGAACTAAAAGATATTCGAGTTGGTGCAAATGGTGTTACTTATCCTAATGCTGGTGATGCGGTTCGTGGCCAATATAGTCAACTAAAGGAAGCTTTAATTAAACAACTTGATTTGCAGGAACTATATAAGCAGAAAACAGTTAGAAGTGTGCAAGGTTATTATGATGCAGATTTAAAAGGAATTGGAACTTTAGTTTCTAAATTACCTCTAATTATTACAAGCGTTGAAATTCAAACAATTATTAAAGGAACTGGAAGTGCTAAACTTGAATTACTTAATGGTGACAAAAGAGTTGTTGCTAGTGCAACAAGCACTTTCAATAATAATAAATTAGTATTTAGATTTAATGAATTGTATGTTGGAAATTATGATAAATTGTGGGTTCGTGTATCTTCTGAAACATTATTGTTTGCACGTGCAGAGTGCGATATTAATCGCATTATTATTGATACAAATGAAGATTATGTAACATACAATGTTAATGATAATTGGAATTATATTAATCAATATAACTATTCATTGCTATTTACATTGAATGGTAAAATTGGTAATAATAGTGTAATCGTTGGAACTAACGAAAAGTTTAACCGTATTATTGATGCAGTACAGTATTGCAATACTAGACCTAATTATGTATGGAATATCTATATCCAAGAAGGAACTTATGACATTTATAATGAATTAGGCGGTTCAAGTTGGTATAGTGGTATCACAAGTGCCAAAGGAAATATGCAAGGTATTTCACTAGCAAACAATATTAATTTAATTGGATTAGGAAATGTAACATTGCAATTCAATCCTTCTGATGATTTAGCTACAGAAAATAATGTTCCTAATGTTTCATTACTTGAATTAAGTGATATCAATAACAAAATTGAAAATATTAAAATTGAATGTAGAAACTGTAGATACGGTATCCATGATGAAACAGATGGTGGAAAACCTAATTCAACTCGATATTTTAAAAATGTTGAAATTACTCATAACGGTGTAGTAAGTGGGACATGGAACGCACCAGTTTCTTATGGATGTGGAAGTTCAGACAATTCTAAATTTGAATATGTGGATTGCAAATTTAACAGTGGATGGCTGGCACACCAAAGCAATAAACAAACTATTCCACCTAACTTTATCGCAACTAATTGTACGTTTAATGGCGGGTCATATGCTATTTCGTTAAATACAAGCGGTACTTGTAAAGCTAATATTACATTTAATAATTGTGAAATCAATTATATGGTTAGAATACTTGAAGATGCAGATATTTGGAGTATTTATGGTGGTGGTAATAATCTATTTAATTATGTTGTTATTGGAAATAATAAACTTAGTTCACAACCTTTTAAATTATATGATTTAACTAGAACATTTAAAAATGTTGGCACTAGTAAAATTTTAAAAGGTAACGCAGTACAAATTTATAATGCAGGTATCGCAAATGCTAATGATAGTAAACAAGCAATTGGAATTGCATTGAATGATGCAGAACCTAATGCAGATGTTAGAGTTCAGTTAAAAGGATATTACGATTGTTATAGCGTAGCACCTTTTGGAAGCAATAATACATTATTAGGAGTTTCAAATGGAGCACTTGTTAATAATACCGAAAACTACTTTGCTATCGGTGTTTATGTTGATGATATGCAGTTTATTTTTATTAACTAGTTAACAAAATAAGAATTTAATATATAAACGTGAGTTTTTAAACTTACGTTTATTTTTATTTGTGATCTTATTAAAATAATATATTATATAGTAGGAGATATTAATTATGAATAAAAAAGAATGTGAATTATCGAGTATATATATAATGAAAAAACCGGAAGATATTCCATACAATTTACCGGAAGGTTTAAGCGTTTATTTTTATATCGAGTTTTATATGCAAGCTATGCATATACTAAAGGATATAGATTATGAGCGATATAACATTTGTAAAGAAAAACTAAAAGAATTAACAATATTAGAAGAGGAATTGAATTTATGAAAGCTGGTCAAAAATTAGAAAAGGATGGTCATGAAGTTTGTTTATTTCCTATGGAGACTATGAATATTACGCAATGGTCAAGTCCATCATCATATAGTCACTGCTGTGGACATCCATTTGACAATGCTATTAGTGGTCAAGTTAGCGTACCAGTGTATGCACCATTTGACTGTCATTTAATACACACGTATCCATCTGGAAACACTCGAGTATATCAAAGTGATAATGAGGTATGGACTCCAAGCGGTTTAAAAAATGTGACTGTGAGTTTTACACATGACCCAAACCCACCAACCGCAACACAATATAAACAAGGTGATCTAATTTATCATACGGGTACGGCTGGTATGGCAACAGGTGACCACTGTCACATCGACCAATCTTTTACACTAAACGCTGGATTAGTTAGTTATGGTGTTGTGTGTAGTTATGGTAATGAATGTTATGCTTTAAGTGGCTCAGAATTACCTAATAATGTATTTTATGTGAATGATACAAACATTGTAAACGGATACGGTCAAGAATGGAAAACGTTTGATGGTGGCGATGTACCTACACCAGAACCAAGTTATAAATATACAAAACATTATTTTATGTTAGACGGTTTAGGTATTGATCTTGGCTTTTATAAAACGAAAGAAGAGATCAAACCAGAACCGCCAACACCAACAGGTAAATGGATTATTCCTGGTGATATCAATAATACGCGACCACTTACAGAAGATGAATCTAAACAAAATTGGGTGGCATTTTGGCAGTTTTTTAAATCGAAAGGATGGACGGCAAACGCGGTTGCTGGTATGTTAGGTAATTCCTATTTTGAAAGTACAGTTAACCCGAATAGATGGGAAGGTGATATACCTTTTGCGCAACCGGTAGCAAGTCGTGGTTATGGGTTAGTTCAATGGACACCGTGGACTAAAATAATCGACTGGTTAAAAGAAAAAGGATATTATCCAGACGTATCTAAATTTGGTGATGGTGAGTGTGAGCGCATCCAGTGGGAAATGGAAAATAATCAACAATGGATTGCTACAGCAACATACCCCGAAAGTTTTGCTAGTTTCTCAAAATCTACCGCCGACCCGTACACATTAGCGATTGAATTTTTAGCAAACTACGAAAGACCATCCGACCCGAACCAACCTCAAAGAGGTACTAAAGCGCGTGAAATTTATGATTATATTAAAGACAAATAAAATAGTTGACGTTTCAACTATTTACAACTAAATTAAAATAAAAGGAGATGATATAAATGAATGGAGTAGTTAACAGTCAATTTACACCACAATCAACTATTTATCTTTTAAAAGGATTAGAAATTGATGCTATGAATAATACATTCTGGGGTGCATTTGACACACCAGAAAATCAATTCAGCTTTTTTATGGATAATTATGATCATATTGAATTTAATGATTATACTTACCAGCGTAAGGATGGGACAGTTGTAGTTACTGGATCTTATGATGATTTAAGATTATATAACTATTTAATTTATAAAAATGGTGATGTAGGAAATAAAAGCAAATATATTTATTGTTTCATTACAAGTTTAGGTTATTTAAATGAAAACGCAACTTCAATAACATTTGAAACAGATGTTATTCAAACGTGGCGTTTTGAAATTGAGCGAAATTTTCTGCCAAGTTTTATAGCATATGAACATAGACCGCAATGGTATAAAGACACGTCCATTGATAACAACCAAAGACCATGTATTAATACACAACCAGAGAATTTAGAGATTGGTACAGATTTAGTTTCTGATAAACAATATTTCATGCGAATAACTAATAATACATCATATGCAATAATTGCAATGACAAGTGATCTAAATGGTAGTGATAGTTATTCATTTGGTGTATTAGGTTCACCATCGCAATTGAATTATTATGTAATACCATTTAATACACTAACCGGACTTGATATTAAAACAATTAATATTGATGGACAAGTTACTAATATTAGTGGATTAAGTGAAATTATGGATACTATTAGAAAAGATGAAAAATTAGTTGGTAAATGTGTGAGTATAACTATTAATAATTCTTTATGTGGTATTACTTATAATAATGGTATTCCTAATTTTAAAAGTAAATATTATTTAAAACATGACTATGATAAATTTAGCGCTATTAG
>NFZC01000809.1_pt1 | contig 11795 bp, 27 predicted proteins | sample 1095391 | NCBI WGS metagenome assembly NFZC01 (sample SAMN03609890, study PRJNA323583) | gut metagenome | isolation source: feces | host: Rattus norvegicus | place: Denmark: Riget | collected 2013
GATAAATACGCATTAATGAAAGCATATAAGATTAGTACAGGAGAAGACCCAGACCAAAAAGCAAGTGAAGAATATGGTAAAAAAGGTGGCAAACCTATTGCTAAACAAATTACAAAGCAACAATGCGATACCATCAAAGGATATATGGCACAATATGGGGATAAATTAAAACCATTCTATCCTGAATATGTAAAAGGAAAGCAATTAAGTGATTTGACATATAAACAAGCAACTGATTTTATAAATTTAATTGAAAATTCAAAGAATACGTTAGAAGGTATGTAATATGAAAGACATATGCAAAGTTAAAGTGCTAGACAATAACGTTCTAGCACTAAAACTTAACAGACCTATTGATATTGATGAATCTAAAAAATATGAAGTAAACATAAAAGAATACAAGCATAAACGCTCGCTAGAACAAAATTCTTATATGTGGGCATTAATTGGAGAGATAGACAAAAAACTCAATGGAGGACGTCCAAACGAGCCTATAAACGTATATATTCAATGCTTACAACGTGCAAACGCAAAATATGACTTTATATATCTAGTTCATGAAGCAGTTGATGAAATGAAAAAGAAGTTTAGAGCAATGGAATATATAGGACAAGTGCAAGTCAATGGAATGTTGTTAGAAAATTGGAAAGTCTATTATGGTTCAAGTACAATGGACACAAAAGAAATGTCAAATTTAATAGATTGCGTATTAGATTATGCCTACGAAGTAGGAATTGAAGATATTGATAACTACTGGAATGAAATATTGAAAGGGTGATGAAAAATGACTGAAAAAGAATACTTAAGCATATTAAATCAAATAGCACTTAATTATGACGCAGAATATGTCAATGAGTGTCATGACGATTTCTGTATTTCAATGAGAAACAATATAAAGCAACTTGAAAATCTAATCAAAGAACACTTTGATAACCCACCACTTAAATTTGAAGAACTAGAAGAAGGTGAGATTAAATGAATTATAAAGATATAACAAGAAGAAAAATATATCTAAGATATACATATATGAAAAATAGGTGTTATCGAAAAAAAGATAAAGAATATAGAAATTATGGAGCTAGAGGAATAAGAATTTGTGATGAATGGTTAGGAGATAATGGATTTGAAAATTTTTATACTTGGGCAATTAATAATGGATTTTGCGAAAATTTGACATTGGATAGAATTAATATTGATGGTAATTATGAGCCTAGTAATTGTAGATGGGCTGATATGAAAGAACAATCTATTAATAGAAGAACCACTCATTTCATTACTTATAATGGAGAAACTCATTCTGTAACAGATTGGGCGAATATATTGGGTATAAAAAAGAACACTTTAAGTAAAAGATTAAATAAATATAGTATGGATATTGAAAAAGCTTTCACAAAAGGGGAACTGCCTAATCATCCAAAGAAGATCGTTTCTTCCCAAAAAAGGAAGTGAAAGATGATGAATGAATTTGAAGAAAATCGTTTTTATAGAAAGCAGGTGCAAGATGAATAGTGTTGATCGTGTAACATCAAAATCAATTATAACAAACAAGCCATATTGTTTAGAATGTGGAAGTTACCATAGTTTAGAACTACATCACTGCATACATGGTGCAAACAGAAAAAAAGCAGACCAAGACGGATTATTTGTATTGCTTTGCACTAACTGTCATAAAAGACTTCATAGCTTATCGAGTGAATTAGATTTAAAATACAAACGATTAGCACAGAAAAGTTATATGAAATATCACACATTAGAAGAATTTATGACTAGGTATCATATGAATTATTTATGGGAGGAATAAGAATGATTGAGATTTATACAAAATCGCATTGTAGAAGTTCACGTAAAGCATTGAAATTATTAGAAATATCAGGTGTATGTTATGAAAGAAAAAATGTATCTAGTATAAAAGAAAAAGAGTTTTTTAAAATTCTAAAAATGACTGAAGATGTTCATGATATAATTGTAATTCCAAGAATTAAATATAATGTTGATGATTTAACTCTAAAACAATTATATAAAGCATTTAGAGAAGATAATTTCATAATTAAAACACCTTTGATTATATATAATAATAAATTTTTGAGTATAGGTTACAATTTAGAAAAAATATGTAGATTTATTGAAAAGGAAATTGGCTATGTACCTGATGAATTACAAGAAATGATTAAAAAACAAATAGAAAATTTTCAAATTGGTGGTAGAATGCCAAAAAAGAAAGGAAAGATAAAATGAAAAAATTAAGTTATATTTTAATTGTTATAGGTATTATATTATGTTTAAATTGTGTAGTTTATATTTTAACTCCTAAAAGTCTACAACTTCCAATATCTATATTAATTATGATTGGACTTGACATGATGATTGTAGGAGGTGCAATTAATGGAAATAACGATAACAGGTAATCCTATAACAAAAAAGAACCATTCACAGATTATAAAAGCAGGTAATAGGCATATGCTTATTCCTAGCAAGCAATATAAAGCGTATGAGCGTGATTTTGTATCACAGTGTATAAAATTAGGGGTAAGCAATAAAAACCTCTCTAAACGCTTAAATATCGCTTGTGTGTATTATATGAAAACAAGACGCAAAGTAGATTTGACAAACTTATTAAGTGCAACTATGGATTGTTTGGTTAAAGCAAAAGTTATTGAAGATGATAACTGCAAAATTGCATATAGCCATGATGGTTCTAGGGTGTATTATGACAAAGACAATCCAAGAGTAGAAATAAAGATAAGCGAGGTATAACAATGGATAAATTAAATCAAAAAGTAGAAAGGATTCTACGAACTAAACCAAGAACAAGAAATGACGATTTTCTTTTAATAAACGAAGTTTACAAAGAATATATAAGCACTCAATCAATGTCTTTTGATCTATTAGCTAGAATGCATAGAGAACTTGGACTACCACCTTTTGAATCTATTACAAGGACAAGGAGAAAGATACAAAAAGAAAATGAAGAATTAAAAGCGTGTGATGTTGTAGAATTAGAAAGATCAATTCAAGAAGGAAAATACAGGGATTATTACAAAAATCATGGAAAAACCCAGTAGAAGCAACTTATTGTCTTGAAGGTTTACCAATGCAAGGTGATTATGACGAAACGGTACATGATTGCATTAATTCATTAAAATTTGCAATTATAAACGAATACGAAGATTATTTTGAAAGTGCAATAGAAGATTTGATTGAACATTATTATGTTAATCAAGGTTTATATTGGGTGTAATTATGAAAACAATAACAATTAACAATAAACAATATTCAGTATACGAAACACTACATGATGGTTGGATAATCTTAAAAGGTGCAACAACTGCACCAAAAGGCTATAAATGGATTAGAAGCACTAAAAGCATTTTTGATAAGAATAAGAAGTTAGCGTTTTTGAAGGAGATAATTAAATGAATGAAAATTTAAGCATATTTGATATTCTTTATGATGAATATAAAATAAAAAAACCTATAAGACTTATAGAACTTTTTGCAGGTATTGGGTCACAAGCTAAAGCATTAGAAAGATTAAAAGCAAACTTTGAACATTACAAAGTTGTTGAATTTGATAAATACGCTATTAAATCATATAATGCAATTCATGGAACTAATTTTGAAACAAGTGATATTACAAAAATAAATGCAAGTGATTTAGAAATAGTTAATACTGATCAATATGAATACATCATGACATATTCATTTCCTTGCCAAGATTTAAGTCTAGCGGGTAAACAAAGAGGAATGTCGAAAGGAAGTGGAACAAGAAGTGGTTTGTTATGGGAGGTTGAAAGATTGCTTGATGAATGCGAAGAACTTCCACAAATACTATTGATGGAAAATGTTCCAGAAGTAATAGGGCAGAAAAACATAGAAGATTTTCAAAAATGGCAATTAAAACTTGAATCATTAGGATATTCAAACTATGTTCAAATTTTGAATGCTAAAGATTATGGTATTCCTCAAAACAGAAGAAGATGTTTTATGATTTCTATTTTAGGAAAATATAATTATACATTTCCAAAAAAAATAAAATTAAAATTATTTCTAAAAGATATGTTAGAAGAAAATGTTGATGAAAAGTATTATTTAAGTGAAAAAATGATTAATTGTTTTACATCAAAAGGAACTGGTAAATTTCCAAGAAGTGAAAGATTTTATCAATCTTTAAACAAAGTAAATAAAGAAAATATAGCAAACACAATAATAACAACAGAAGGAACAAAACCAACTTGTAATTTTATAATTATTCCAGAAGCTACTAAAAAAGGATATGCAAAAGCATATAATGGTGATGGTGTGTATATAAACAGACCACATCAAAAAAGAGGTGTTGTTCAAAAAGGAATGATACAAACTTTAAAAACAAGTTGTAATGATGTTGGTGTTGTTGTTAAAAATAATTTAAAAACCAAATTATGCAATGATTTAATAAAAAATGGTTTAGTAAAAGAAAATGATGTAATAAGGCATAGTTATTCAAATTCTAGAATAAAAGAATGGGATAAAAGAAACGTTGAATTTAATAACATGAGTCCTACTTTAGATACACGTTGTGATTGCTTAGGTGTTTGCATAAATGAAAATAATTATTTAAGAATAAGAAAGCTAACTCCATTAGAATGCTATCTTTTAATGGGGTTTGATGATCAAGACTATATAAAAGCTAGTAAATTAAATTCAAAAGCTCAATTATATAAACAAGCAGGAAATAGCATTGTGGTAAATGTTTTATATTATATATTCAAACAATTATTGGAAGATTAAAAATATTCCTTTTAGTTAAAAAAATATATTGCATTTTATGTTAAAATATGATAATGTAATGATATAGAAAGGAAGTGATAAAATGAAAGAATTTTATTCAATTAAAGAAGTTGCAGAAATCTTAAACTTTAAAGAAAGAACTGTTAGAAAATGGATTGAATGCAATGAAATAAATGCAGTTAAAATTCTAGGTTGTTGGAGAATTTCAAAAGAAGAATTAGAAAGATTAAAGAGAGGAGGATAAACAATGAACATACTTCAATTATTAGCTTCATCTAGCTTTATAACATTAAATAAAAATGTAATAAAAGCGGTTGGACTAGAAGAAGCATTATTATTAGGCGAGTTGTGTAGTGAGTATGATTATTGGATAAAAAGAGAAGAATTACAAGATGGTTATTTCTTTTCAACAGTTGAAAATATAGAAGAAAACACTACATTAAATGATTATAAGCAACGTAAATCATTAAAGACTTTGCAACAATTAAAAATAGTTGATGTAAAAGTTAAAGGTTTACCTGCAAAAAGATATTTTAAAATTAATGAAGAACAATTAATTAAATTATTAAATATACAGTGTTCAAATAATTTAAAATACAGTTCTAAAAATTTTAAAGAACTAGATACAAAGAATTTTGAATGTAATAAGAATAAACAAAATAATAATAAAGATAATAATAAAAAAATAAATAAAAAAGAGTTAGAAAATGAGTTTAACGAACTATGGGAACTATATCCAAAAAAACAGGGGAAGAAAAAAGCACTAGACAAATATATCCAGTGCATTATGAAAAATATAACTAATTATGAAATTGTTAAACAAGGCATAATTAATTATAACGGACATATAGAAAAAAATAAAGTATCAAGTAAATATATAAAACAAGGTTCAACATGGTTTAATCAAGAATGTTGGAACGATCAATACGATATAGAACCAAAAAGAAAACTAATCCAAAGAAACTTTGAAGAAGAATTTGGAGAAATAGTTGATGATATAGATTTTTAGGAGGAATAAAGAACAAATTGAATTATTAAAAAATGAAATTGATTTTTTAGAAAGAAAAATGAATGAAGCAGAAGAACTTGGTAAGAGTTTATATAGAAAAGGATTTAAAGACATAAGAAACTTCTTTAAAGATGATTATGAATTTAGACCAATGATAAACAAATTAGAAAAACAATTAGAATTATATCAAATGCTAACTGAAAAAGGTATTGATACAAATAAAAACTATTATCTTCTTGAAGGTATATATTTATCCTTTGATAATTTAGAACCATATTTTTATATCGAAGGTGGAGGTTGGATATACGATAATTATATAAACAGTTGGTCTGGAATGAATGAGTGGATAAATGATTTAATCAACCAAGAATATTCTTTGTTCACCATATTGTCATGCTTTCAATACTATGAGTATGAGTGAAATATTTAGATATATAGAAAATGAAGAAAAACCAAACGAAACAAAACTAGCATTAATTGAAAGTCTAGTCGAATTTACTAAAGAAGATGGCAAATTTAAAGACATTCATGATTCAGTTGTAAAATCAATTAAATTTAAATTAGACATGATGAAAGAAAATATAGAAAAAGATGATTTTGAATATTAAAAGGAGAATAAGAAAAAAGGAAGGGTTATAAAATGAAAAACTTTGATAAATACATGCAAGATATTCTTATTGATAGTAACGAACACGATTTTCATGTTACTTGTTGGTGGAGATATAAATATTTAGGAGAACGAACAGATACTGAATGTAGTTGTTACGATTGCACAGAATGTCAAAAACAATTCTTTGAATGGCTAAATCAAGAATATAAAGAACCTATTAAACTAACACAATTTGAATATGACATTATTAATTATCACGGGAAATTATCTAAATTTAATGATATTTGTATTTTAATGGCAATGAAAAATAAAGGTCATTTTAAACATATGAATAGTGTTGAAAAATGCTCAATGACTATTAAAGAAATATTAGAAAATTGTGAGGTGGAATCATGACAATAGAAGAAAATTTCAATGAAACAGAAATAGGACATTTAAACGATTTAGATGGGATTGATTGCCCTTTATGTAAAAATAGAGGTTATTTTTTAAAAGAGGGACAATATGGTCAAAGTGATTTCATACCTTGCGAATGTATGAAGAAAAGAAAGGCTAAACGAATAGCATTAGAAAGTGGCATGGGTGAGTTGTTAGAAAAGAAAGCAAGTGATTTTAAACCAATATCAAAAGATCAACAAAAAATGCTAGAATTAGTCAAACATTATGTGAAGAACCAAAAAGGAGAGTGGTTATCACTTCTAGGGCAATCTGGAAGTGGTAAAACACACCTATGTAGTGCAGTATGTAATTATTTTATAGAACATGGAATGGAAGTACGTTACGTTTCATGGAACACATTCACAAGCGATTATAAACAAGCTATTAAACAAGGTTCAAATAAAGATATAGAGAGCGAATTGCAAAGAGTTGATATTTTATACCTAGATGATTTGTTTAAGGGCTCACGCAGTGAATTTGACGTGAAAAACATAGCTTATGACTTAATCAATTACAGATATAACAACAATCTAACAACAATAGTAAGTAGTGAATACACTTTCCAAGAATTGAACGATATTGACAATGCTATTGCAGGAAGAATCAAACAGAAATGTGGAATGTATTTTTATGAAGCTGCAGACAAACAAAGCAATTATAGAATGAGGTAGAAAAATGAAAAAACGCAATAAAGAATTTGCAGTATATAATCAAGATGATGAACTATTAACAGTTGGAACATTAAAACAGTGTGCTATGGAATTAGGAATAAAGTATAATTCCATAGTTCAATATAGATTGCGACAAGAAAAAAAGAAACACGCTTGTGACAAATACAAGATAGTTGAAATAGAAGATTAGGAAGTGATATTATGCCAAAAGTAATAAACAAAGATTATGCAATTTATAATTTAAATGACGAAATATTGATGGTTGGAAGTTTAAGAGAATGTGCAAAATACATTGGAATAAGATACAATTCAATTATTCGCAAGAAAAACGATCAACATAAAAAATCAAAATTAAGAAAGTATTTAATAGTAGAAATAGAAGATGATTGAATTAGAATATGTTAAATTAATTATTAACATAGAAAAATACAAGTATTATCAAAGATATGTTGAGCCGTTAGAAAAAGAGTATGATGAACTTCTAGATGAATATTTTGAATTAAAAAATGAAAATAGAAGTCTTAAGATTAAAATAGGACACTTGTTAAACAAAGAAGATGTGCTTACAGAAAGTGACGCACAACGTTACAGGAAACAAGCTTTATATTATAAAAAACAACGTGATGAATTGAGGAGAAAACTAAATGAGAAAACAAAGCATTGAACAACTCAAAAAAGAAAATGAACGTTTAAAAAAAGAAAATAAAACATTAAGAGAAAAACTCTCAAACATTAAACCATGCTTTAATGATGAAGAAGTTCATAGGTGCAGAGAACAATCAAGAGAATATGCACATAGAAATGCAAAGTTAAAAGAATCTAACAAAAACCTAGAACTAAAAATTGAATATTACAAAAAGCAGATAAGAAAACGTGATTTAACAATCAAGCGATTAAAAGCAAGATTTGGCATAAAATGATACAAATTTCATTGAAAATATGGTATAATTTAGGTATGGAGGAATAGAAAATGAATAGTGTAAATTTAATTGGAAACATGACAAAAGAATGTGAATTAAGAATAACAAGCACAGGAAAACCTGTTGCAAGTTTTACTTTGGCAGTAAATACAGGATATGGAGATAATCAACAAACTAGCTTTATTAATTGTGTAGTATGGAACAAACAAGCAGATAATTTAGAAAAATATACATCTAAAGGTTCAAAATTAGCCGTTACAGGGGCTTTAAGACAAAGAACGTATGAAAATGCTAATGGGCAGAAAATAAACGTTGTAGAGGTTATATGCCAATCTATTGAATATTTAAACACAAAGAAAAACGATCAAAACGTAAATCAAGACAACTTCTATAATGTAAACGAACAAAGCTTTGATATATCACCTGATGATATTGAATTTTAAAGGTATATAAAATGAAAGCAAGAATAAATCAAAAGCATTGGAGTATCAAAAGTGAGTGGTATTGCGAGGTATATGAAAAAGTGAGAAGTTGTCGCAATGTTATGCGAGGTAGAAAGGAAGTTAAAAAAGATGACTAAAGAAGAACTAATGAAAGAATTATTAAACAGATATGAACAAAGAAAATCAATACAAAATCAATGCACATTATTTATCGTTGATAATTATATTGAGAAGTTAGAAAGAAAGTTAAAGGAGTTGTTATAGATGAAAAAGAGTGATTTAGAAAATGGAATGATATTAGAAACAAGAAAAGGTAAAAAATATATACTAATAAAAGATTTTACTAAAAAAACAAATAGAACGGAAAAATCAAAAGATATTTTATTGGGTATAGATTATGGTTGTTATTTAACATTTGAAAATTATGACGAATGTTTATGTTGTAATGAATATAAAGAATTTGATATTGTAAAAGTATATTGTTTAATTGGTTGTGGTTCTACTAAAGATAGATTGAAATTACTATGGGAAAGAGATTTAGCTTTAGAAGAATTTAAAGATTCATTAAATAAACTAAATGAAGTTGTTAAGATATTAAAAAATAGATATATATTAGATGTAAGAATTTACAATTTTAGCAAAGATTTTACAGTTGATATAAAATTTTATAATTTTAGATTAACACATCAAGAATACACAAGAGAAATAGAAGAACTTGTACGTTATAAAATTAAAGATATAAAAGAAAAAAGCATTGATGAAATTGCAGATGATATTTCAAACAAAATAGACAAATTAATACTAGATTACTTCAAACAATACACGCTATAAAAAAGTGTCTTTTTATGGTATAATATACAAGAGGAGGTATTAAGATGAACGTAGTAAATGTAAATATAAATGATATTATTCCATATGATAAAAACCCTAGATTTAATGATGAAGCAGTGGAATATGTAGCTAATTCGATAAAAGAATTTGGTTTTAAAGTGCCCGTTGTATTAGATAAAAACAATGTAATTGTAACAGGTCATACAAGAATTAAAGCATGTGAGAAATTAGGTATTAATGAAATACCATGTATTTATGCAGATGATTTAACAGATGATCAAATAAAAGCCTTTAGATTAGCAGATAATAAAGTAGGAGAAATTGCACAATGGGATTTTGACATGCTTAATTTAGAATTAGACGATATTAATTTAGATATGAGTGAATTTGGTTTTTTAGATATGGATTTAGAAAGCGAACAAGACAAAGAAGTTGTCGAAGATGATTATGAAGAAGAGCCACCAAAAGAACCAAAATCAAAATATGGACAAGTTTATCAATTGGGGAGACATAGACTAATGTGTGGTAGTTCTACAAGTGAAGAAGATATAAAAAAATTAGTTATTGATACTCCTATATATTTGATTTATACAGATCCTCCTTATGGCATGAACGCTGTATCTAAAAGTGGTGTATTGTCAAAAAATTATAAAACAGACATATTAAACGACGATAATAACGAAGTGGCTATAAAATCATTTTATTTAACGCAAAAAATGTTTAATAACACAAACCAAATATGGTGGGGTGCTAATTATTATACTGAATGCTTGCCATCAAGCGAATGTTGGATTGTGTGGGATAAAAACAACGGTTCAAGCGACCAAACAGATTGTGAGTTAGCTTGGGCAAATTTTAGAAGCGTTGTTAGGCAATTTACAATGGCGAGCGAGAAAAAAAATAGAGTACACCCAACGCAAAAGCCTTGCAAACTTTTTGAACAAATAATAAAAAAATTTGATAAAAACGAAACGTTTAAAAACGTATTAGATTTATTTGGTGGAAGCGGTTCAACGTTAATAGCTTGTGAACAATTAGAAAGGAATTGTTACATGATGGAACTAGACCCTAAATATGTTGATGTAATTATAGATAGATGGGAAAAATTTACAGGTGAAAAAGCAATATTATTGGAGGGATAAAAAATGGCAAATTATAATACTTTTCAATTAGTAGAAACTAAAACAAATAAGACTTTATTAACTACTTCAAGTGCAATGAAAGTAAAAAAACAACTTGATATAGGATTAAGAATAGAAGTATGGAATAACAATAAATTAGTTAAAAAGATTTATAAAAATACAGAAATTGAATTAAAACCATACATTGAAGAAGAAAGAAGATATATAGCTAGAAAGCAATATAAAGCAGAAATGAGAAACAAAAAGAAAAAAATAAGCAGAGCATATAAAACTCTTTTAAAAGGAGTGTGATTAAATGGCTAGACCAAAAAAGAAAATAGATTATGTTACAGTTGAAAAACTAGCTTCAATACAATGTACTCAAGATGAAATATCAAACTTCTTAGGTATTAGTACAAGAACATTGCAAAAGGACGAAGAATTTCTTCGTATATATAAAAAAGGTTTAGAAAATGGGAAAATGAGTTTAAGACGTATGCAATTTAGAAAAGCGAATGATGGTAATGTTTCTATGCTTATTTGGTTAGGAAAGCAATATCTAGGTCAAACAGACAAAGTAGAAAACAACAATACGCATGAAATAGAAGATTTAAGTGCTTTGGTTGATTTATTAAAATGATAAAGACTAGAACAATAAAATGGGGTGCTTTCAGTGATAAGCATAAGAAGTACATCAAGAACGCTTTAAAATATAGACATAACGTAGCAGAAGGGGCAGTAAGAAGTGGTAAGACAATAGATCATTGCATTATATTCGCAATGTATCTTGAAAAATGCCCTGATAAATTTCATTTAGCTAGTGGATCATCTTTACCAAACGCAAAACTAAACATAGGAGAATGCAATGGATATGGGCTAGAACATTTGTTTAGAGGTAGGTGCAAATGGGGCAAATATAGAGATAATGACGCTTTGTTTATTAAAACCCAAACAGGAGAAAAGATAGTCATATTTGCAGGCGGAGG
>NFZC01011206.1_pt1 | contig 11684 bp, 8 predicted proteins | sample 1095391 | NCBI WGS metagenome assembly NFZC01 (sample SAMN03609890, study PRJNA323583) | gut metagenome | isolation source: feces | host: Rattus norvegicus | place: Denmark: Riget | collected 2013
GTCTTAAAAATTGCGAGTTTGCTTTTCCTCCATGGTATTCCTTGGTTAAACAAGATAACTGGAGAAACCTGACGGCAACGTCTGAATCCGAAGGCTTTGACTGAACCCGAAGGGCCTGGTATAATATTTATAGGTGGATCTTTGTTTTTCATAATTTTAACCTCCATTATTTATTTCTTAGCCATAGCTTATAGGCTTTAATTGTTATGTGCAGGGCTAGTACACAAACAACTAGAATCCTTAGTTCATAGACTAAGATGATAGAATATTCTACTATCTTTATAAGAAAGACTAAGAATATTAATATTGCATCCATGTTTATCACCTCCTTTCTGGTGGAAGAGAGCAAGAGAAATTAGGTAATAAAAAAGGACACAAAAAAATGAGGTATTTGATAAAGCAGATCCTCCTACTGCTATATATTAATTATTAAAAAAAGAGACTCAAAAAAATAGATGAGTCTCTTTTGTGTGTTTATATATTAAACTTTGATGAAATTTTTATTATTTCATCTTTCACATCATCTGGAATACATTCAACAAAAAGAATTTTTAAGCACTGAGATTTAATTGGAGATTTTATTGAAGAAATTAATTCACAAAATACTTCTTCTGCGAATTTGATTTGTTTTGTGATCTTATATTCTTCAAGATTGCTTGATAAGTATCCAGATAACATATAAGTTAAATAAGGATTGTTTTCTATTAGTTCTACAAACTCTTTTAGAATACAATCCTTATTTTTTATTTTATTTAATTTTGCGTGTGCAATTTCATGCATAGATATTTCAAATGAATCTTTTCTCGTGTTCACCTTATCTACTGCTATAGCTATTACATCTCCATATTGTGCACTAGATATATACATTGCAATTGCACCATTTATATATATAGATGAAGTAGCTAAGACCTGTATGTTTAGCTTAAGCGAATCTGCCATACTAAGCATCGTTCTTTTTATCTCGCAAAACTTGTTGTACGCAAGATAATTTGATTTAACTGATGATTCCAGTAGTTTTGAATTCTGGAAAATCTGATTTAGTGATTGTGTATTCATACAAATCACTCCTTTCTATATTTTTTATATCAGAAATCTCTTGCCAATAGCCAGACTCTTTATTGCCTATAAACAATAAATAACCTTTGCTATGTAATATAAAAACACCTTTAAATGTATATTCATAACATAGAAAAGTAGAATGTATTGTAACTTCTCTATTAAGTAGAACTCCACTATATACAACTCTATTTCTGCTTAATATTTCATTATATTTTTTATTCCAGCTATTTTCTATTTCTTTATCTTGTCTAATTGTTTCAAGAGTTTCTCTTATCATAGTATCACATCCTTAATTAAAATTTAATATTAATATATAGATGCAATTTTCTTGTGCACTCGACCAGCAATAATTGCCTGCGCTCGAACAATAAATATATCCCTCCGAAACAAAAAGAGCCCTGGCTGACTGCACCGAGGGATTTTGAAAATAACAGTTTGGTGTTGCAGGTCCCAAACAACACTATCGTTCATGGTGGACCATGCCTCACCATTACTTGATAGTACCTTTTGTGTGTTACAAAACTACCACAGATAGATAGAAGTAACACATATCCATAACTATCTGCGCCAGCAACATCTGGTTCTATTAAAATAATTGTTGCAGCAGGAAGAACCATAGTTGCTAGAATAAACCAAACAACCACTGCTACAACAATGAGAATTAGATCTCCCATAATAACCACCTCCTTTCGTTTAAATATGGGAGTATGCACTAGTACCTATAATTTCCCTTACTAAACTATAAGGTAGCAATAGATATGAATATATCTATCCTTGACGTTTCGTCGTAATTTCAAACGACTCATTCAGGTGGACCTAATGCTATCCACGACGTCAAAATGTAAACGCATGTTTTTAACGAGGTCATGCTCCTCGAAATAGAACTTATCCAAGAACAATTTCTTCGATAAATTCTATTAATTCTTTATCAATACCATCAATTGCATTGATATTCTCTAAGGCCCTTTTTGTAAAGTAGCCTACTTGACTTTCTTCTAGATCTATTGCACAGATTAATGTTTCTATGCAAGATCCAAGAAATTCTATCTTATGATTTTCTGAAGATCTTAATTCTTTTGCTAGAAGCACTAGCTTTTCTACTCTGTTTAAAGCTTTTGACACAGCTTTGAATAAGACAAGTCTGTTTACATCAGTACTTGTCGAAAGCTCTTTTAAGTAATTAAATACTTTGTCAGTGTCTTCAAATGGTTCTATCCCACTGCATCTTGAACAGTGTATTTGACTAGCCACCATTCCAAGTATAAGACCTTCCTTAGAGTTGTCTGCAAGTTCAACAAGTCTTGCAGATCTTTCTTTATTTTTTTTCATTATTTCTAAGTCGAAATAACCTAACATAATAATACATGGCATACGTTATGTGCCAAGTCACCACCTACAGGGCATGTAGGAATTATATTTTTAGTGCCCATTGAGAATTTTAATTATAAAGGCCAAATTATCTCATAATAAAAGCAGTGCTTTTTATCCCTTACATCAACAGAAGCATAACTGAAGCTGATTTGTGTTTCGTCTTAATTTCAAAAGACTCATCAGGAGATCCTAATGCTGATCTCGACACAAAAAAATAAATAAAAAGGCCCAGACATTTCTGCCTGAGCCAAAATAAAAAATAAAAACCACACCCTAGATATATTATCTAAGATGTGGTAAAATAAAAGTGTGTAGAATGGAATTATAATTATTTGCGTAAGAAAACTATGTTTTCTACTGCAAGAGTTATAATTCCTTTTTTATTTTCTGTGTTGAATATAGTATTACCAACACATCTGTTTCCTGCATAGAATGCATATTTACCCCATAAAGGTAATTTTGCATCCCATGCATTTTTAGCATAGAAGTTTGGAAGGAATCCAGCTTCACCTACAACAGAGTTATTCTGTTTCATGTAGTTTATTTTTCTGTTACCTTCTTCGTCCTTGAATACTCCTAATGCATTATCAGATGCATTGAAGTTTTCTTTGAATGCAGATTCTAATGAATTAGCCGCATTGTATAGCTGGTTAGCTAAAGCTACAACTTTTCCATCTGCATCTAAGAATCTGTCAAGAACTACCGCTTCTATTTTAGTTCCAGTAGTTAAAGAGCTTATATCAGAAGTTAATTCTGTTACAAGTCTTTCTTTCTGGAACATAAACTTACCATTATAGTCAAGAACATTGTCTTTAACTATTTTTACTTTGTCTATATCTTTAGAGAATAGATCTAAGTTTTCTGGTAAGTTTATATTACAAGCTCTTTCACCATCAGCAGTTAGATAGTATGTTTCATTGATATCATCATAATCAACATCTAACACTGCTATGTTGTGATCGAACTCTAAATATTTTGGCTTAACTTCTTCGCCGAATATTGCGTTTATAAATGATAACGCATCGTTAGGCATAAATTTGCTAACTTCTAATTCAGCGAATAGTTTATCACCAAATAAATATCCAGCTAGTGGTCCGAACACTCTGAACATTATGTAAGCTATGTTATCTAGCTTTATTTCTTTTTTCTTATCATCGTCACTTATTTTGTGATTAGATGATATGAAATTAGGATTTAAAGCTTTGCTTACAACAGCAGGTTTACCTGTAAATATTCCATTGTCAAAAGAATATCTACAAGCATATGCGTACGCACTTAGCTGAACAATTTCTTTGCCAGAAAGTTCAACACCTTTGAAGCATGAATTTAATTCAGCAACGATTGCTTTTCTTATTACATGCTTAGTATCTTTTTCAACATTGCTGTCGAATAAGAAACCTCTGCATCCTGTTATTATACTATTTATAACAGCAAGAGCACCGTTGACTTTCTGGTTAGCCTTTGCTTCGTCTATTCCTGTTTCTCTTACAAGCTCAAGTTTAACTCTGTTATAAGTTTCTTCAGCTTTATAGAACCAGAATTCTATACCACTTATTGCTGGCATATTTTTAAACTGTAACCCTATTTTGTTTATTACAGCTTCAAGGCGACGAAGCATTTTTATTTTTAACACTCCGAATTTATCTATTATTAATAGATCTAATTCGTCTGTGTCAGCTCCATTTTTATCCTTTTTGTGAGGATATTTTCCTTTTCCTTCTATAAAGTCTATATATGGAACAAGAGATGGAGCAAAGCTTACTTTGAACTCTTTATCATAGCCTTCCTGATCATATACTACATAGCTTAGATAAGAATCGACGTTTGTTTTAACGCCAGTGTCTTTTAAAGCTGAAGAAAGTTTCTTAACTTTAGAGTTTATAACTTCTTCCATTCTGTAGCCTAGATCAACTGCAGCACCTTTTTTAAGTATATCTATTGCAGATTCTCCAAGTGCACGAGCTATGAAACTTAATTCAAAGCAAAGCTTTTTATAACCTTTTAGAGTAAGGTCTTTTACAGATGTATTTCTAACTGCTTCTATAAACATCTGAACTGTTTCTTTATCTACAAGATAAACTTCAGCAGCTGATTTTACATCATCTACGACAGTTTTTACGAAAGTATCGTAATATTTGTCAGAACCTACAAATATAGATTTATAATCGCCAGAACCGTCTTTTCCTATTCCAACGAATATTTTTTCTATAGTTTGTACTCCAAGGTCATTTAATTTCTGGCCTTCAAATATGAAACCAGTATCTAGAGTTATAGCCATATCAGAAGCAGATACAGTTATACCTATAACGTCTTTCCATACTGTTCCAGAAGATGCTTCTGCATGAAGTTTTTCATAACTAAATTTTTCAGTTATTGGTTTTTCTTCTTTTACTTCATGAAGATTATTGAAGTCATCATCTAAGTCTTCTAGGCCAGCGAAAATATCGAAATCACCTGAAACCCCTCCTATTACAGTTCTGTTTTCGATATCTTCTTTTTCTTTTACTTCTGCTTTAGTTTCGCCATATCTTATAGCACAAACTCTAAGTGAATATTTACCTAATTTTTTCTTTAAGGCATTCACTATAAAGTCATCAGTATAAACTGTAACTCCATCGTAGTCAAAGTCCATACCTGCTAAACATTCTTTTGCTAAAGCAGAAGCTGGGACCATTAATGTTCCTCCACCAAGGAATGTCATATAGTCCATTACAGCATATTTTATTTCATGCTTGTCAAGACCAGTATATGATTCTAGGTTTTTATCAACTCTTTCTTCTATTTCATTTAGAGTCAAGAATTTAACCAGAATATATTCTACAACACCCTGTGCTGGGAATTTCTTGATGACACCATATCTTATGCCATTTCTTTCAGCATGAGCTGAATAGCATTCCATATAGTTGCCATCAAATCCAAGAACATTTTTAACAGCCCCATTTGTAAAACTATTGAACGGATCACAAGTAGCATGTTCAGAGAATCCACCCATAGGTATTTTACCTTTTTCAGCTATTTTATTAGCCATCTGTGCGTATTCTCTTAACATATGTTTTCTTACTAATCTAGTAAGAAGTGCTCTTGTACCTCCAGCTGCAATAGCTACCTGGTGAATCTGAGAGGCATTGTTGACATATTTATTGTCTGCAAAAAGATTCTTCTGTCTTCTCATCACCTCTCTTTCTATTAACGCCAGGATTTCTTTGTCTAACTGGTCTTTTTCCATCATATCCTGAAGATTGATATAGACCTGTGTAGACATGTTTGCACCTACAGAAGTATTAGCTACATCTAATAGGTACACAGGCATTTCTCCTTTTACAGCATTTGCAGAGTTTGGAACTTTACAAGTATTGCTGTCAAGGATTATTGCCACATCTCCGTCTCCTATTACGTGAGCATCTTTGCCAAATCTTTCTTTTAATTTTCTGGCAAATAAAGCTATTGCTCTTTCTGTAACAGAAACAGAGAATCCTTTGACTACGTTAAGTCCTATACGAGCCTGTAAGTTTGTCATTACAGATTCTGCATAAGAGAACTTGTAGCCAGTTGCGTTCTCTAGTAACCATCTAGTTAATAAACCAGACATTACGAATAGTCCATCAGGACCTTCATTAGAGAACTCTAGTTCACTTTGAACTTCCTCAGCTACTTCAACTATAGAGTCGAATGGTGCATCTATTACAAGAGCACTTCTTTTATATCTTCTAAGGAAGTCATTTAAATCCCCTGCGTACACAGAGTTAGACTCTGAAATGGCACAATATCTTGCAGCAAGGGATTTTATTTTTGTGCCATTTTTATAAGCTTTAGAAAAAGCATAACCAGCAGCTTTGTCATGTCTTTCAGCTATTTCTTCTGCTGATAAACTATATAACATAGCTTTTGATGCTTTTTCTCCTGATGGAGTCCAACCACCTAATCTGAATAGTCTTTCTCCATCTTTTAAGGCCATACCTTCTATAAAGGCTCTGAATGTTCCTTTATCAAGGTCTACTGCAAACTGACCTTTTCTAAGCTGTTTTTCAAATGCATCTTTATTGTCAACATTTGCAAAAACAACTTTTATCGCCATTGTGTGTAGACGATATCTGTCTTTACACATAGCTGTATATTGAAGATTATTTTCTTCATCTTCAAATTTTAAAAGTCTTCCATCTCTGATTACACCGTAATCTTCTTCAAGACTTCTTAATAATGCACTATTGTTAGCAGTAGTTAACATGTGCACGGCATCTTTGTTGCCGTTTAACACGAATGTATGAACAACGTGTCTCTGGCTGTATAGATTCTGTATGAATCTTTTTCTAACGCCTGTCTTTTTAGATGCCATGAAAGACATAACGTGTTTTTCAAGTTTGGCGCTGAAATCATTAACAGTAAATGATCTTAATTTACCTAATGACCGCATAGCTGCACCATAACTATGCGCTTTTACAACCTTATCTGCATTACTCTTTAATACATTTAGAGCATATGCAGGAGACATACTAGAATATGCTTTTCTAGCTTCTTCTAGCTGTTTTTCTTTAGCAGCCATTTCAGCTTCTGTTTCAGCTTTAACTGCTGCCTGGATTCTAGCCATTAAGGCCATATCCATTTCTGCTATTTTTCTAGCAGCTTTAGCTTCTGCCTCCTTTCTTAGTTCTCTTCTCTGTTTGTTGTTTAGCATCATTTTAGCCATTTTATTTGCGCCTCCTAAACGCACAAAGTTAACGATCTAGTTTACCTGTTTGTTTTTTTGAATGTTATTTTTATTTGATGCTAGACCGACATATTTTTAAAGAGGAGCACATGTGCCTCGATATACATTTTCACACCATTCCCTTACTTTGATGCTAGGAGTATATATTCTTCCTAGAGTGTTTTTGGGAGTAATCTCAACCTGGATGACACACAACCAATAGCTTTTTTTTGGACATAAAATCAATGGAAGCATAACCAAAGCTGATGGTGTTTCGTCTTAATTTTCAAAGACTCATCAGGAGACCTTTAAATAGTCCCGACACCATATATAAAATAAAAGAGCCAGAGTTATAAAACCCTGACTCAATTAAATAGTGTTTTTATAGAGGTTATCGCTTCCTCTATAAAATTATTGAAGAGCACTTAGCAATGCTTTATACTCTTTAATAATTTCTTTTCTTTTTTCATTCATTGTGAATGAATCTTCGTCATACACAATGAATGAAGTTTCTTCTAGTATTTCTAATGCTGATGCTAGGCCGCCCTCTATCAACCCCTTGTTGTAAGGAGTTATAAAATTTTTATGCATTACTGCATATTTCAGATCTTCTAATAATTCATAGTAAGATCCTACTACTTCACAGAAAACAGTGTTTCTCCTTACTGTTTCTGTGAAGATTTCTTTGTTTGTAGTGTCAGTAACTACTGGAGATACTTCTTCTACATTTTTTATTGTTGCAGCAGCAACAGCTATTGCAACTATTATAGTTATAGTTATAGTTATAGTTATTGTCATTTCTATCACCATAACCACAGTCAATGACATACTGTGGCCCTTTCTTTTTTTTAATTTAATCTATAAAAAAAGAGATCTAAAAAGACCTCTTATAATTTCCAGTTATACAGATGGTACTGTACTTCCAATTAGTGTATATGGTGGATCTCTACCTCCATATACGCTATATTTTATTGAAAGTATAAGCATAGTAATCACTCCTTTCTTTTTTTATTTTTTTTGTTTATTATCTATGCTCAAGTAGGTTCCTTTTTTCGCATATAGCCGAACCTGTGGAGTCTGCTACTATAAGGCTAAGATGTAAGGGACGAGTAGTTTAGCCTTATGCACACACGTATTTATTTAACGTGGCTACGGACCACACGATGCTAGCGTATTGTTTATAGTGGAGCCTATCCCACATATGGATGTGCCTATACTTTAGGTACAGGTCTTTTCACAGTTCAGTGCATCTACTCATGTTACACTTACTATGTGGGAGATGTTTATTATTCTGTGTTCTCCAAGACACAGCGGACCATTTATATTGCGGTTATGATCCTATGAATATATATAAACTAGCTATTTATTATCCTGTGCGCTAGGACTTACGTTTAAACACAGTAGTACAATGGTATATTATTATGTTTATACAGGAGTAAATCACCATTATCTGAAGACTCCTGTGGATGTATAGTCACCGCTTCCTATACATCCTAATATCTGGTTAGCCTCATACTAACCACCTCCTTTCTGTATTGTTATAGTTGGTGCGTTTAATTTAATTTATAACACGCAGTTAAAACCATCGCCTAAACCACTGCGTAACCTTCATAGTTTTCCTTTCATATTAATCACCTCTTTTTAACTAATTTCACTGAAACAAACATTATAAACAATCAAGACAATAATATAAAACTATTGCGTCTACTCCTGCTATAACAGTGATGTAAACATGTTTATACTGTTTGTCCAGCACTAACATACCCTGGGGCAGAAATTATTGCCTTTTCAGGGTATATCATATAATAGGTCCCCCTCGGAAAATTTTCAAAAAATCAATTCTATATAAGCTCTTTTATTTAAAACAAAATAAACAAAAAAATAAGAGACAGTCTCGAAAACCGTCTCTTATTGTGTTATAATATTTTTATCCCATATACGAAAGGGGGCTAATATTATAAAAGCACATACATTAATATCCATTACAATATTTATTATATTGTATCTATTTGGATATATTTCACTTGAAGAGTTGTCTGCCTTCTGTGGTATTGTATCTGTTTTACATTCTATATATATTAGTTAGTTCTATTAGTATATGGGTTTAATGCCATTAGCAGGTGATGAAATATTCACCTGCTTTTTGTGATATAATTATATTTACATACCCTATAGAAAAGTATTGGTTTAATGCCAGAGAGGTTGTTCTTTAATGTCAATCTCTCATATATTTTTTGCAACTATTAATATATAACTATATATATTATAGATAACAAAACCTATAAATTGTCTTGATTATCTAAAACATATTCTAGAACTAAATCCCTAGCAGACATTGTAAATCTATCTTGTGTTTTAGTACCTATGTCAAGATCTATATCTTTAGTCACAGCTAGTCCTTTTCTTATTGCATCAGCTGTGGCTTTTATATTGCTCTTATTTATTATTTTTAATTCACGTAATATTTCTCTCAATCTATTTTCTTTAACTCTTAATCCTGAAGCTGATTCAATTTCTTTTCTTAACTCTCTAAATCCTAGAGTATGAGATTTATCTATGAAGTTATCATAAACTTCAACCTTTGGCTTCTGTTCTTTTAACTCAGCAGTTTGAAATTCTATTTTATCTTTTAGAGGTTTTGTTTCTAATTCTATTAATCCTTTATGAGCTATAGCCACTTCTTCTGGATCATTACTAAATAGTTTTAATAATAATTGATCTTTTTCAGATAGTGCTGGTTTAACTTCCTGTAAAGCTTTTTCCATTTCATTAAATTTATTTATATACGCCATTTTAAATTCATTGTATCCTTGAACGTTAAACATATATAATGTAAATCCATCTTTTGTAAGAAGATATTCTCTGTATTCTTTTCCTCTAGAATTAGTGTAAGTTGATGCTATTATTTCACGGTCGAAATTTTGGCCGTCAGATTCTAGTATTTTATCTATTGCTTCCAATACATGTTTATGCTGTTTCCCTAATCCTTCAGCTATATCTCTACTACTTACATATAAAGCTCCATCTAAGTTTTCTATTTTTACTTCTACTAATTTGTTTGTCATGGCTATAAGCCCTCCTTTATGATTAAAAATTTATTATCAGATTATTTCTGATTTGTTTTTAATATATGCGCACTTATAATGCATGTTGCATGTCATATAGGCAAAAAAAAGACAGGCTCTTCAAAACCCGTCTTATCTATTATTCATTCCAATCTAGAATTACATCAAATGGATCTATGTCTAATTTATCTGCAACAATTAACAATTCAGTTGCTGTCATTTTTCTTTGATCATTTATTTTATTGTTAAATGTGCTAGAAGCTATATTCATAGCTGTTGCCATATCAAGTGATGATATTTCTTTATCTTGCATTTTTTTTACTATTAATTCTTTGTTAACTTTCATACTTATCTCTCCTTAATAACATTTTGTTATTTATTAATATATTTTTGATATTTTGTGAAATATCATCTGCGATATGAATATATTAATAATAAATCAGAGATAATCTGATAATAAATTTTTAATTACATGGAGGATTTTAAAATGACAGAATTAGTAAAATTTACAAATGAAGAATTTGGAGAAATAACTATAATGGAAATCAATGATGAAATTTGGTTCTTAGGAAGAGAGGTCGCAGAAGTGCTTGGTTATGAACTTGGAAGAAAAGCAGTAAAAGATCATGTAGACAAAGAAGACCAGAAAACGTTGAAATATAAAGATTGTTCTGAAATGGAACTATCTAAATTATGGAAAAAAGGCGACTATACAAACAAGGTTCTTATAAATGAATCAGGTTTATATGCACTTATATTTGGATCTAAATTAGAATCAGCTAAGAGATTTAAAAAGTGGGTTACATCAGAAGTGTTGCCATCTATAAGAAAAACTGGTGCTTATGGAGAAGTTAAACCAGAATTGTCTGAAAAAGATCAACTTCGTTTAAAATTATTTAGTAATGATCCAGTAGAAGTAGCTGCGGCTCACAAAACTCTTGTTGAGTTAGAAACAAGACCATTAATAGAAACAATAGAAGAACAGAAACCGTTAGTTGATTTTGCATCAACAGTACATGAAGCAGGTAATGCTATAACTATAGGAGAGTTTGCTAAAATGTTAAGAGAAGAAAAAGGAATAAAAATAGGTAGAAATATATTATTTCAGAGATTAAGAGAATTTAAAGTATTAGATAAAAAGAACCTGCCTTACCAGAAGTTCTTAGACAAAGGATGGTTTAAAGTTATAGAAAAAACCATGAAAGTCGATAACGACGAGGACTTTAGATTATATGTCCAAACTCTAATTACTGGTAAAGGGCAGGTTAAGGTTTATGACCTGTTAAAAATTAAAGGTGTAATTTAATTGTACACCTTTAATATATATCTATAAGAGATGTGTTTTGCATCTCTTTTTTTTATTTTGAAATGTTTTATCTCTGTACGTATATATTAAAAACAAAAAAAGTAAAAGGAGAAAATATATAATGGCAAATGATACAAATGTATTAGTAAGAAAATTAAAGTTAACAATAATAAACGATAATGAAGAAGAAAGAAAAGAA
>NFZC01010798.1_pt1 | contig 11662 bp, 23 predicted proteins | sample 1095391 | NCBI WGS metagenome assembly NFZC01 (sample SAMN03609890, study PRJNA323583) | gut metagenome | isolation source: feces | host: Rattus norvegicus | place: Denmark: Riget | collected 2013
AACCATTATTATCAATTATAAAATCAAATTTATTATAGTCATCCAAATCTATCTCAGATTTGTGATTATCATTATTATGAGTATTTCTGTTTACTCTGATAAGGATACCTCCCTTATTTTTTATATGGTCAGCTTCATTCTGATACCTAACATCAGTAACGATCCAATTATCTTTTTTTGCCTGATAGTCAGTCATTAAGGCCTTAATCCAAATATCCTCTCCTAGAGAACTACGAAAAGACTCTCCTATTTTTTGTAGTACTTCTCTATTTGTGATGCCAGTAATAGGATCAATACTTTTTTTGAAACTTTCCCTTTCATAATCTTCTACGTAATGGGAGCACAAAATTGAAGTTATTTCTTTTAGCTTGCCAGCAAAAGACTTTAGTTCAAATCTGGCTGTTGTTGGAATGAGTTCACTATCACAATACTGCTTTACATAATCTTCTAAAGAAATAAAATGTCTATTAGAGTTTTTATATATATCTATTAATATTAAAATATTTCCTATAGTGTTCTTTCCACATTGCTTTTTGCCAGATATACCTACTATCATACAATCAGAGTCTTAACAATTTCAGAAACCATCTTTCCATCTGCTGCTGGAAAATTGGATTTTATATCTTTAATAACAGAACCCATTTCCTTTTTCTCTATGTGATGATAATTGTTATCTTCTAGCCAGTCTAAAATATCTTCTTTAGTAGGTTCCTCTGGAACTAATTCCTTTAGGTATATAAGTTCTATATTTTCTAAATCAGCTAAGTCCTTTCTCCCAGCGTCAGTGTATTGTTGAATAGAGTCCTCTCTTTGCTTAATCATTCTCTTTAACAAAGATATTTCTGCAATTTCATCATATGGTTTGGCATTTTTAGCAGTTTTAAATGCCTGAATTTCAGACTTTATAGCTCTATAAGTTTTAACTTTCCCCTGCTGTTTATCCTTCATTGCTTGAAGGATCATTAAATCAATGTTCATCATACCTGTTTAATATTTTAATTGCTTTATTAACATTATCTTCAGTTAATCCCACTCTAAAATCAGTTTGGATAAAATTGTCTAATTGTGTAGGTAGCATATCACAGTCGTCATCCAATATACAATAAGATAATACGTTTTTCTGGGCGTCTAAATAATTTTGTATTTCAAATCCCCTATATCTGGTTTGACTTATTCCTGTTATTCCAAATATCTCATTGCTAATACCTACCATTTTAAATAATTCCTTTAAATCAGAATCAAATCTCCAACTAGAGGATACTATTAATTTACATCCCGTTTCTTTAAATATCTTATTAAGCCTTTCTATAGCTTCTGGATCAAAGTTAGACAGTTTATATATCATCTGCCCTGATATACTTGGATTTTCCTCATGTATTTTGAGCATTCTATCATTTTGAGATATTTCTGTGTAGAATGCTTCACTATTCAGAACTCCATCCACATCTAAAAATAGATACTTATTCACGTGATATTAGTTGTTTTTTATTTCGTTGTAAGCTTGGTCTTCCAATTCTGGTGTGACGTCTTCAAGACGAATGCCTTTCATACAAGGACAGTTTTTCCATTGAATATCATAATCACAAGAAAGTAAAAGTAAATCAGTATTATCAGCATTAACGGCCATAATCCAATTATCGGAAGCTGTCTCTACTTCAACGCAGTCAATTGCCCTTGTGGGTTTAGGTGTCCATCCATTATTAATCTCGTAGTACCATAAAAGACAAGTACTAAAATATCTTCCAGTAAGAACATTATCTTTATGCTCAAATAGTCCTCCACTCCAACAAATAGGGCTTTTATTTTCAGTCCATTCTTTAGTGGCAAAACTATACTTACCAGTAGCTCGCTTAGTGAAAGCTCCATTATAATGAATACTACCATCTGGCTCCTTGAAAACATCACTTTTGCGCCTGTTTTGACAAGTACCATCTGCGCTTATTTGTTCCCATTCATCGTCGGTAAATCTAAGAGGACTAATAACATCCCAATTGCAAAGCCTTTTAACAAGATTAATCTCCCAGGGAGCTGACATTCCAGAGTTACCATGAGAACTAAATACAGCTATAGCTTCGAGAACTTGTTGGTACATCCAATCATTTGGACCACCTTCTCCTCCTCCATATCCAGCTAGTTTAAGCTCTTTTATTGCGTGTTGACAAAGATTACTTTCTCTAATAATACGTTGAAGAACTTTTTTATTAATAAGTTCTTTCTTTTGCTGTTTCTTAATATATCGTCTACTATGTTTCATAATTAAATACTATGTCGTCTTTTTATATTTTGAGCTGTTCCACTGTTCCATCTGCCATCCTTTACGAACGCAATGTCGAAATCAGAATCTCTAGTCATAGCCGAGTCCCTTTCCTCATCAGATTTAAATCCAGATATAACACTTACTGAACAATCCAACATTTCTTCAATACCAATTGGAGGCTCATATCCTTCTGGGATGTTTCTAGGGGATTTAAACATATGGTAAATTGTGAACTTTCTACCTGTTTTATTATAGATATAATCCATTGCATATTTATCTACTCCATTACAGTCTCCCACTACAAATTCTGCCCAAGGATCATTTTCTAATACTTCTCTAATTTTTGGAATATAATATTTCTCAAAGTCCTCATAAGAAAGGTTTCTGTGCCCACTTATAAAATATATCATTTTATTTTATGTTTAATTATAATTGAAAATTTGAATTAAAAATAGATAAGGCTTCTGATAGGCAGGCTATAAAAGTAGTTTTTCCCCTAAAATTCCAGGAATCTCTAGGAAACCAACTACCATCATCCTCTCCCAATATTATAGTATAATATGTTTTATAAAATTTATCATATATTATAACAATTCCTCCTTCATAAGCTACAAGACTATAAGCTCTTACAAACCTATCATCCTCATAATATCTAATGATAGAATTGCAACGCTCTGAAGCTCTTTTATAAGATTTACATTTCTTAGTTTCAAAAGCACTATAAATGATTATGTCTTCACCATTACGTTCTGGATTTAAAGCACTGGTATCTTTTATTATTACATTTTCTACCTCTTCATTTAATTCCATTCTACTTTATATTTAGTATTATTCTTGTTATAATAATAAATTTCAACTCCTTGAAATACTAAGAATGAATACTCAGTCTCACTTCTTAAACAATCACATATTTCTACTTTAATCGCGTCATTACCGTCATAACATGAAAGTTCTGTAAATATATTGTACTCTTCCTCAGATAATCCAATATATTCTCCGGGATACTCCTTTTTGTAGTTATCAAAGCATATACCCCAATGATCTTTAAGAGGTTTTAATTTATTTAGTATACTTACATATTTAACAACTTCTTCTATTTCAGATTCGTCGCAAGTAAAATCGTATGTAGTATTTCCGTCGGCATCTCCTATCATATAGTTAAATATTACATGATAGTAAGGGTCTCCATTTTCTATAGGAATTAATTTTATCATAGTTTTTGGATTAATTGTTTCATTCCTTCTGTAGCAGTAGCTTTGATAACTTTAATGTCAGGATACTCAGGAGTAGGAGCAGGATTAGGGTCAATATAATAAATGGGAACTCCGTACTCTACATATTGTACTAGGCCAGCAGCCGGATATACGTTAAAACTAGTTCCAATAACTACGCAAATGTCAGCATCTAATAATTCTTTAGAAGCAAGCTCAATATTGGGAACATCCTCTCCAAATAATACAATGTGAGGTCTTACTTTATGTCCTCTAATTTCAGTTTCCGGTGTAATATCATCTAAGTACTCAAAATATAAATTATCATCGTCTATTGCCCTTACTTGGTTTAGATTACCATGTAAGTGAATTATGTTAGTAGAGCCAGCTTGCTCATGCAAAGTATCTACATTCTGAGTTATAACTACCACATTATAATCCTTCTCTAACTCAGCTATGATTTTATGGGCATCATTTGGCTTACATCCTGCATATTTCTTCCTAAGCTCGTTCATAAAATTATATACTACATCAGGATGTTCCACTATGGCTCTATGAGTAGCTACATCTTCTACTCTATGATTTTCCCAAAGACCTGTTACCGCATCTCTAAATGTTGGGATTCCAGATTCTGCTGAAATCCCCGCTCCTGTTAAAAATACTATTTTCTTCATATTTTAATTGTTTTGACAAAGTCAGCACTGTTAGCTAATTCATATACTACTTGTTTAGATTCTGGCACATAAACAATATAATAATCACAAAAGGAATTACAATCTTCTATTCCTATTATAATTCCTTGTAGTCCTTTATCTGTAGTACATTCCTTCCCTAAATAGTCAATACTCTTATCCCACTTTATAGATTTAAGAAATTCTTCTGCATCCTTACTAAAGTATTGACAATCTTCTACAGGACCTCTTCCATAAATATCCTTTTCTACAGTTCTCTTAATTATCATTTTATTTTCAATTTTACCATTATTTCATCCCATAATAGCAAATAACTTTCCCAATAGTCGTTAAAGTCAAAGTAGTACCAACTCATTTGAATATACCATATGAACAAATATATAAAAAATATTATTATCCATACAGGAATTAATAAGACTCTAATAAAAAGTTTTAAAGTTTTCATTTCTCCAATTTGTGAGCTAATCCATATACATTTTTAGTCCATCCATTCATATGGCCTTTATTATTTCCTATGAGACAACCTTTTTTAGGGTCAATAGCATACACTTTATGAGTAAAACAACTTCCTTTTACTTTGCAAAATACTACGTCACCTACTTTGCACTGTTCCCATGTAATAGGAGTAAGTAAATGCTCCTCATTACTTTTGTATAATGGAAGCATAGAATTTCCTGGCTCCTTAGTTATAAATGATTCACCGTTCAGAAGCCTAGTTATTTTGTTAAACGTATTGGGATTCATCTTATAACTTTCTAAACATTTCAAAAATTAATTTATCATGTTCAAAAGCCCATTCATATTTACCAATATCCTTTAGAGAAATCCAAGCTAGATCAGCACATTCGTTTCTCTCTGAATTAATATTACTTAAATCAGGTTTAAAGTGATATCCAATTAAGCCATTAAATCTAAAAGTAATATTTTGTAATTTATCCTCTCTGGGATTGTCATTGAATCCTGCATAATTTATAAATAAATCGTAATAAGTAGTATTTCCTGTTTTTAATCCGCATTCTTCAAATAATTCTCTTGCAGCTGCTCCTTGTACAGTTTCATCATAATCCACATATCCACAGGGGCAACACCATTTTCCCACATTATTAGGACAGCCAGTACCTCTTTTTACAGCTGCTACACTCCATTCATTGTTAGCATTAGAAAATACAAAAACAGCTACAGCACAAGAACGACTATGCCAAACTGTTTTTCCTTTCATATTTTCGCCATCAACTACAATGTCTTCTTGAATTTTAATTGGAAAGTTTTTCATTTATATAGATTATTTTTTCTGATTATTAATTGAGCTTCATTAGGCACATAAGGAGAAATGATTTTATTTTCCTTTATCATACTTCTAATTTTAGTAGAACTTATATCTATGAACTTTAAATGGGTATCGCAAATACACTTATTTCCAAAAGATTCTACTTTATTAACTAATGTCCAGTCGAATGGATGATTTTCCCCTCTTAGAATAATAAAGTTATTAGTTTCTAATATTTCATATCCATTTTCCCAAGTAGGCATTTCAGAAAATGTTTCTGATGTAGTTATTATATACATTTCTGAACCATTAAAAAATGGATCATTTTTATATACATCAATTACTTTGTAGGTTGGAATCTTATCTACCTGTAACCTATCATGTAATACTCCTTCTACTTGAGCACATTGAACATTTGTAATTTCTTTTGTGGATTGGTAACACATTTCCCAACGTTTCATAAATGGGGCCGGATTATGTTCTTTAAATGGATTATGCCAGGCTGGAATAATTATTACTTTATCCACAAGATTAGCATTTAGAACTGTAGTTATAATGGATATATGTCCTATATGAATTGGATCAAAAGATCCTAAAAACAAACCTACTCTCATAAGTCAAATTTTAAAGTATTTTCACAGATTATATCAACTGCATCTATTTTATTAACAAAACTAAAAGGGATACTATTACTCTCCAATAATGATGCTATTTTACAGTCTAAATCCATAGATTCTTCGAGGGTTTGCATTCTTCCCTTTGGGTTATATGTGTTACCTCTCGTTATGAAATAGTTGATATTTTCAAATTGATTAAATTGATCCAAAACAAGAGCTCTAAATTTCTCATTACAAGTTTTATCGTAAATTATAGAAAATAATAATGGAGAATCAGTAATTACTACATCTACCTGATCCTTTAATCTCCATAGTCTATGTAACTGTTTCCCAAATATATAAATTTGATTATCTAAAGTGTGAAAAGATTGCTCCCACACTTTATCTTTGGCATACTCTAATGCCATTTCACAATTTATTCCTGCTAGTTTTAATTTACTAAATACTCCAGCACAGGTTGTAGACTTACCGCTTCCAGGACCAGCAAATAAATTTATTACTTTCATTTATATTATTTATATAAGTACGTTAAATATACAACTCTCTTTCTATTACTACAGGTAGATTCTTTCTTTTAAATTCAGAAGCAAGATGTCTGCTCCATACCTTATTAACTACATCTTCTCCATGTCTAGCACATAATTGTGACCAGCAATCAGATTCTGACATTTCATCGTGTGGATGCATGATTTGTCCAGCTGAGTCGTAGCTCTTTCTAAAATTCTCGAATGGAACGAATCTGCTAAGGATATCATCCACAGTATCATAGTCTTTAGCTCCGATTTGTTCTAAATCAGAATTACTAATACCAAGACCATCAGTAGGAGTTAATTTAATAGAAGCATCTAAAGCTTCTACTATACGTTTATAATGATGATACTGAGGTTCTACAATATCATATTCTTCCCAACATTCAATATAGCATTCTTTAATATAATTAGCTAGTTCATAAACTTCTGTTTTCCATAAGCCAAATAAGGGATTAAAATCTCCTACATCACCATGAATAGTCCAAAATCCAAGTTGATATTCAGTCTGATTATCTGTACTTAATACTAATCCCTTATGGATAGATGCTAAATTGTAAAGATAAATCATACGAAGACGAGCTTGAATATTGCCATCAGCAATGGGAGTTCGTTTTAAAGAAACGAGATTATCTCCATCCACTAAAGTTAAGAATTTATTAAATACTTCATAAAGATTCGTAACTTCAAAATTATCACAAAAAGCTTCTCCTACTAATTTAGACGTACTAAACTCATCATTCTTATTCTTAATAGGAAGACTTCTTCCAATGAGAGGAATGCCGGTTTGTTTACTTACTTCATGACAAATGGCGGCTACAACAGTAGAGTCAATACCACCGCTAATGCCAAGAACCATAGCATTAAGATTATTATTTTGAATATATTCTCTTGTTTTGTCAACAAGGGTACAGAATACTTTTTCATAATTTAACTTTTCCATATATATTTGTTTTAGGGAGCGAATACTCTTCTTTTTTCTATATTCATTTTAAATATTAAAAGATAATCATTCATTGAGGCTAGTTCCCATCCTTTATTTCCCATATCATTTAATATATTTTCCAATTCAATTACACCTCTACCATCTCTATCTGGAAAAGGATATTGATATTTAATAATTTTATACCTCCACTCCATAATGTTGTTTAATTAACATGCAGGCCAAAGCTACTTCGTCTGGATCACCCATATGCTTTCCAACTGAATCGGATATTTTAACACATTTCCTTTCAGGCTGTTTAGCATTCATTTGACATGATGTTAGCTTCATTACTATATTAGCTGATTTCAAACCTACATCGTTAGTTAAATGAGTTCCAATTCCAAAGGCTGCCCTAATTCTCCCATAACAGCTATTATGTATTTCTACAGCTTTATCCATAGTTAAAGCATCTGAAAATATAATAGTTTTAGTAGTAGGGTCTATTTTTAATTCCTTATATCTATTAATTACCTTATTAATAAATTTAAAGGGATCCCCACTATCTTGTCTAACTCCGTCAAATAGTTTGGCATGTTTCTTAGAAAAGTTCTTTAAGAACACATCAGATGTATATGTATCTGAGAGGGCAATGCCTAAATCCCCATCATACACTTTTGCCCAAGCTTCTAATGCTAGATAATTAGCGTTATCATATCCATATTGTGCTCCATGAAACATAAACCATTCATGTGGATGAGTTCCTATTGGAGTTAAATTGTATTTCATCGCCAAATAACAATTGGATGTTCCAGTCAAGGAATGTCTGGCATATTGAGCTAAATGTTTTACTACAGCGTCTTGTACTGCAAATGAAGCTCTTCTTCGTGTTCCAAATTCACTAAACTTAATACCACTATTATCAGCTAAAGATGCTTTAGATACAGTCTTGGCTATAGTTGTAGCAAGATTTATAGGGCCTTGACTCCTAGTTAATACTTCACTGACAATTGCCAAAATTGGAACTTCCCATAGTGTAATCCTATAAAGCAGTCCTGTAGCCTTTATATGTAAATGATTGTTTTCATCCAACCAGATATTTACTTCTTTTCTATCATATTTGTATCCAGATAACCATTCAAAATAGCATGGAGGAATGTAATAACAAGAATCAATCATAAACTTACGCTCTTCTTCGGTAAGTTTTAAAGAATCCATGTGAGTAATTTCCATACCTATTTGTTGTAATTGCTCTTTTGTGTATTCAGTGTTGTTTCTGTCTACAAACTCAAACGTTCCTATCGCATGTGGATATAATTTCATATACGCATAGGAAGTAGTAAATTTATATAAATCGTTATCTAAAATTGAATTAATTATCATATATTGCTTTTATGTTATTTGAAATTGTCAAAATTATAAATATAAATGTTATAAATATATTAACTATAGGAATTAAAGTCATAGTTACCATCACTCTAATATCTGATAAGCTTCCTATTTCTTCTTCTGGAATAGATCTAGTAAAGAGTAAAATCAGACATATACTCATTGGAATTAGCCAGATTGCAAGGAGTGTTGTCATATCTTCTTTAAATTATTACATTCTATCAGTTCATTTAATTTTATCCCTCCGTCTATAGAGGCTATGCAGTCAGTTAAAACTATTATATTAGAGAATCCCAATTTTAATAAATTTACAGTAGTATCGTATACGCAGTAATCACCAGCTACACCACATATATAGATTGGGTCAGATAAATTTACAATTTTATTATAAATATAAGATTGAGGAATATCATATCCAAAAGCTCCATATTCCTCCTTATTTGGTTCACTACCTTTTTCTACTATATCAACTCCTATTCCTCTCTTGTTAAGTTCCACTAGCATAGAAGAAATATTAGATACGATGGCGGCTCCCCAAGTATGTTGAATGCAGTGTGTTGGCCATTCCCCTCCCTGTGTATTAAAACTACAATGATTAAATGGATGCCAATCTACAGTTACTATTACTTGTGTATAATCTCCCATTACTAATTCAGAGACTATATTTTTCATGACTTCTTTAGCATCATTTACAGCTAGATTCCCAGAAACAAAATCGTTCTGGGGATCTACTATGATTAAAGTTTTGTTCATTTTATTGATGTTATTACGCCGATTATTAATAATATGATAATACCTACAAAGGCTGGAATCCAAATTGGACTTAACACCCAAATCCAAGACCATGTTATCACATGACATAACTTTAGTACTATAAACACAATGGTAAGGAGTCCGAAGAATCCTATGCCTCCTGAACTTTTAGATTCACTCATTTTTCTATTTCAATTATAAAAGGTTCGTATGTAGAGTTATAACGCTCATTATTTAAACTTACATTTACAACTTTTCCATCCATAAATTCTACTGGTCTATGATCTCCGCTATGTATGTGACCACAAAATAACCATTTAAATTTAGTCTTTTCTAGTTGTTTTCTTAGAGGGTAGTTGCCGTGATGTTCTGGCCCCACCGAACTACTGCGAGGATTTTCTAGAATACAATCACACCAACCTATGCCAAATGGAGGATCATGACTTACAATTATATCTACTGTTTCTGGAATAGATTTAAATTTCTCTTCTAATACCTCCTCCGATCTCATAAATGGCCAGTTACCAAAATTGGTGACAATATGGAGTGCCAAATATGTTCCATGTTTTTCCCTTCATCATCTATGTATTCTGAAGAATTGTTCTTCAAATATATTAATTTCTGAGAAGATAGAAATGACAATTTCTGTAATCAAAGTATTAGAACAGGATTCAAAAAACAGCATCATGATTTCCAGCTACTAAATAGACTTTTTCCACATCCAAATGTTTTACCCACTGCATAAAATCATTCTTTAGCCACTCTTTCATAGCTGGCTTATTAAATTGTATATGCAATGGACTAATATCTCCAGCCACTACTGCAATATTAGCTTTTACGTCTATTACTGGTAAATCTCCATGCAAATCGCTTATTGCTATTATTTTCATAACTTATTATTTTAAAATATGCTTGTCCAAAGTTTATACTCCTAAACCCCAATAAATCATGGCATATAGCTCCAGGATCATTTATTATTTCGTATAATTGATCTGGAGTAATAGTAAATTCTTCTGAATCTTCGTATTTAAAATTTGGATCGATACTAACTAATACTACCATTTTTACAAGATTCTATCCATTTATTAAATTCCTCAAAGTTTTTGAACTGAGGAAATTCATCCCTGTTCATTACAAAGTATGTATTTACTGGTTTTAATAAAGACTTTCTATAATTATTGTATTTATCCAATAAATATTGAAATTGCATAAACTCTGAGTAAGATTCACAAGCCTTAGCTAAATCTTCTATTTTTATTACAAAGTATTTACAATCTCTATCTTTATACCATTTTATTATATTTTTAATCCAACTTTTCATCTTCCAAATACCTTTTTGGCGCGAGAAATATAAAATATATAAACAGTACTATTATTGTTATTACTATTAAGAGCGGAATTAATAATAAAGTTGCGGGTAATAATATTACCCACACTGGTATAGGAAATATGACCTTTAATAGCAATAACAATATAGTACTATATAATAAAAAACTACTAAGAATTTTTAGTATTTTTACCTGAATTAACATGTTCTTCAAACATAGTTAGTACAATATCCTGTAAATGAGATACATCTCTAACATATATCTCATCATTTTCTACATCCATTCTTGCGCTTATATTGGCATACATATTATCAACAGCATGAATACATTCGTGCAACACAACTTTTCTAGTATTGTCTTTTCTTAACACAATATATATGTATTCACCTACTTGCTGACAATAAGCATCCATTTTTTCATCTTCTCCTTCTTCCCACGGTAATATATTTTCTAAACAGCATTCTTTTAGAGTATCTCCTATTACCACTTTTATCCCTTGTTCATATGTAGGGAAATATATTGGATTACTTACGTACACCATTGTAATATGCTAACACAGGACTATTTTTATGTATCTCTGGAGGTTGCATATCTTTAAAGGATTGGGAATATTTTAAGCAATCAAATGGTTTAGTTATTAAATGATAGCCATTTATTGTAGGAATAATATCACATACTCCAATATTTGGAGGGCAGCAC
>NFZC01012632.1_pt1 | contig 11567 bp, 18 predicted proteins | sample 1095391 | NCBI WGS metagenome assembly NFZC01 (sample SAMN03609890, study PRJNA323583) | gut metagenome | isolation source: feces | host: Rattus norvegicus | place: Denmark: Riget | collected 2013
AAGCAGGTGCTTGAAAATCATATCCGTACAAAGTTGTTGCCTACTTTAGTGGCATTAAACAAAAAGGGCTATGGCATTTGTCTCATTGCCCACGCTGATAAGAAACACATTATGGATGCTGACGGTGTGGATGTTGAGCAGATTAGTCCGAAGATCGATGTAAACACCATGAATGTATTCGTAGAGTGGTGTGATAATGTTCTGTATCTTAAGAAGGATGCCGAAGGCAAACGTAAGTTAGTGCTTGAAAGCGATAACGTCGCGTTAGCCAAGAACCGTCTCGGTAAGACTGGTGAAGTCGATATCGACGAGGTAGATATTAATGAAATCTTAAAACCAAATAAGGAGAAATAGTTATGGCAAGTATCCTTTTGGAGTGGCACGGCACAAAACGATACTCTATCTCTGAAGATGGTGTAGTGCTAGACACGATAAAAGGGAAGGAGAAATCAACCTTTATCCGAAATGGGTATAAATGTGTACGTCTCAACGATGGTTCAAAAGATAGAAACGAATATATACATAGGCTTTTAGGAAAAGCTTTTATTCCAAATCCATTGGGGCTACCGTGCATTAACCACATCGATGGAGACAAGCTTAATAACTCTATTGAAAATCTCGAGTGGTGTACTTATCAAAAAAATATTTGGCATAGATATAACTGTCTGCCTATAGATATGCAGGGTAGGGTTCATAATGGTGGAGGTGTGAGAAAACCAATTAGGTGCATAGAAACTGGCGAGAAGTTTTCTTCTATCATGGATTGTCAGAGAAAAACTGGGATTATGCATACAGCTCTATGCGAACACCTAAAAGGAAGAAACAAAACTTGTGCAAAAATGCACTGGGAATATATTAAATAAAAGAGAGGATTATAAAATGATTAACTGGAACAACATTGAAGAGCAGTATGGCTCGCAATACAAAGACTACGCTGAAGATGGCGTGTATAAAGTAAAGTGTGACGGCGTAGAAATCAAAGACGCTGGCACTAAGGGTAACAAAGTTGTTAAGTTCCACTTTGAAGACACTGACAACTTCCAGTTCCCAACTGCTGACCACTGGATGGTCAAAGAAAAGTCTGGCTGGCGTATCAAACACATGAAAGACTTATTCGTAGCCCTCGGTGCTACTGAAGAAAAGGCGAAGAAATGTTGCGAACTAGCCGAAGCGAAGGATGACTTCGAGTATGCAGCTAAGGCTTACGCAAAGGGCTTTGAGACCTTACTCGCTAAAAAGCCTGAGGTAGAAATCGAAGTCTATACTGATGGTAAATACGCTCGTGCAGAGTTCACTAATCGCTCAGTCGCTATGCGTCGTAACGACGATAAGAAAGATGAGCCGATGTCTGGTGCGGAAGAAGTCGATTTATCTGAAGTAGATTTACCATTTTAGCATAGAATCCTAACTCATAAACGGCGAGCCCCTGCCTAGTGGGGCAACTAAAAATTAAATTTGGAGGTAAGCTATGACAAAATTAGAACAATTAAAAGTAATGGTGGCAGAGTGGGATAAAGAGAAAAGTCTCACGCTTGCCTATGATATATGTGAATTTTTAAGCAAGAATTTGGAGAAAAAGTAATGAGCAAATGCCACATTGTGGAACACGCACTTGGTGTTATGTGGATGGTCATTGGACTAGTCCAACTCGTGACAGGTAATGAAGTGATGGCGATGCTTGATATGATTGTCGGCGTACAATTTATAATACTTTCGGAAATGGAAAAAAAGAAATGAACAATGATTTGAAGGTTCTCGATCAATTAATTGACGAGGCAGTAGATAAAGAGAAAAGTTTGGCTGTGCGTGCAGACGAACTAGCTTTGCAGAGCAAACAGTTCGCTGACTATTTAGCCGAGAAGAAGCATAATGACGAGGCTCTTGAAGTCCTATGGCTTTTGGTTAAGGAATATATGATTGAGCATAAGATGTTCGAGCATGAGAACGACTATATCAAGCTCAAGCTGACACCAAGTGGTAAGTACAAAGCTGCAGATATTGATAGCGTAGATGACGCATTATGTGACATTAAGAAGACTATTAACAATAAGAAAGTTAAGTCGTATGTAGAACTCAATGGCAAACTTCCTGACGGCGTGGAGTCTACTGGCTATATTTTGCGTAAGACGTTGAAGTAAAAGCTATGAGAGGTTACTGTTGTGAATGTCGCAAGGATGTGAATTGCGAGATGGTTAAAGGCGATGTGATATATCCACACCGACCTGACTTATATGACCTGGACTTTGTTAGATGTCCCATCTGTGGGAACTACACAGGCAAATACGAAGGAGAATGTCCAACACTCCCAACTAAACATATACGCTCATGTCGGTACAGGGCGCATCGAGCATTGGATAGAATCTGGAAAGATAAAGCCAAAAGGAGCAAATACTATGCTTTCATGTCAAAGCATTTTGGTAAAGACTTCCATTGGGGATTAGTCAGGTCAGATGATGAGGCAGACGAAGCATTCGAGTGTACCATTCATTTTATGAGTTCGCTAATTGGAGAGGAGTAAGAATGAAAACTAAACGATATAAACTAAAACGCGACCTACCAACATTCAAAGCAGGAGAGATTTTCTATCTTAGCGATACTGGAAATCTCATTCGCGAGAGTGATAACGTGCCAGCTTATAGCTGGTCTACGATAGATAAGTTCCCAAACATCTTGACTGACTGGTTCGAGGAAATAAATGAATCAACTCGCTGGAAACCAGAAGCACGCCAGGATTATTACTGTGTAACCAGCGATGGTTCTGTAGTAAAAGACGACTGGAGTAATTGGTGTCTTGACGACGGAAGGTTTGAGATTGGCAACTGCTTCCAGACCAAAGAAGAAGCAGAGCGAGTCACAGAATATCTCAAAGCACTTGCAACGGTGAGAGGAGATGCGACAAGCAAATTCTCAGAAGACGAAAACAATTATTACGTTTATTATAATGTCGAATCTAACTCTCTCCGTCTAGGCTGTAGTTGGAGTTGCATCAGGAACAGCATAATCGGTATGCCATACTTCGCCACGGAAGAGGACGCAAAGAGGTCGATTGAGCAACATAAGAATGAATGGCTGACAATTTTTGGAATTAAGGAGGAAAATGAAACTCAGAAATAAAAAGACGGGTGAAACTGTATATGTTGATTTTCAAATACCACTATGCAATAACGGTGAGATACTAGGGTCATACTGCGTTACGAGCTTAAAGGAGCTCAACAAAAGTTTTGAGGACTACAACCCGAAAGAGCCACTCATCAAAGACGAGAAGATTCGCAAAACAGTGCGAGCGTGGGCTGAGGCGAATGACATTACGGAGATTAACGTAGCGAGCAGTGGCTATGAGTTGTGGGGTGGTATCGATGATTGGTGCATACATTTTGGGAGCAATCCATTTAAAGATATTAAGCCACTGAAATACACTATCGACGAACTCTGCGGAGAGGAGGAAGAATGAAGAAAGTATTTATATCAATGCCAATGAGTGGCAAGACAGATGAAGAAATTGTAAAAGAGTTTAGAGCAATAAAGAAACGAGTATTAGAGCTGTTTGGTGGATGTCAAGTTATAGATTCGGTATTTAGTAATTTTGATTTAGAGAATAATGCCAACACGCCAATTCACTACTTAGGTCGTAGCATAGAGTTATTAGCTGATGCCGATGTAGTCTATTTTGCAAAAGGATGGGAAAAAGCAAGAGGATGCTTAATAGAATATCAAGTAGTCAAAACCTATGGCAAAACTTATGTGGAGGAGCATGAATGATAGTTAAAAGAAAATGGATTAAGAATCGAAAACCTTTTGCAGAGCGAATGACCTGTCAGCATTGGTGGGCGTTAAGGTATGCGCCAGACAGACGTATATCTTTCGTCAGTATGCCATGCTATGTCGTGTGCGAGAAGTGTGGGCATAGAGGAAGCCTATTCACAAAAGACCTTGACCCATTTTCAAGAATATTAAGAACCCAGAGATTTTGAACTTCATGAAAGACTATGAAGAATACTATATGATGGAGAAAAAGGAGGAGAAGTGATTAAGAAAAATAAAAAACCTGAAGCGGTATTTACGCCGGACGGTTTCTTTGTAAGCGTTACAGCCGTGCGCGGAATGATAAAAGAGGCTGGTAAAAAGTTTCTTAAGATGCGAGCCGAAGACTTTGATGAATATATGCGGGAGATGATCAATAATGGTGCAGACATAGATGTCCGCCGTTCTAGGAAAGCCTTTAAGGCTAGCGAAGACGAATATAAACACCTGCTTAAAATTATTGATGCACTCTTGGAGAGTAGCGAAAAGGCTACGGTAGCCGAAAAAAATAGGGTGAAAGACTAATGGGAGCGGTTAAAAAGTTATTGACCGAGCAGATGGTAGACGATTCTACAATGGCTATGGGGGAAGCCGAGTCTAGGGATCTCATCAAACCGATGGAGCCATTCGACATAAAAAAAGTAACGAAATGGCAATGTCCTGATGGGGCTGGTATCCCGTTGATCACAATGCCGAATGTGCCTCGTCCTCTTCACGGCCAGGGTATGCAGCCTCGTACTATCTTTGGCAAAACTACTTGGGACTTCATGCGCAAGAGCGCATACTACAACGCTGGGTATAAGTGTGAGATTTGTGGGCGTGAGCCTAAGAAGGGCGATCTTCACTGCCTTGAGGCCGGGACTGAAGTCCTCACTTCTAAAGGGTTCAAGCCTATCGAAGAGATATCGAAGCTGGACACAGTCGCTCAGTATGAGCCATCCACGAAGAGGATATCTTTTGTAAAGCCTACATCGACTGTGACGACTTATGTAAACAAGAAGATTAATATCGGCTACGATCGCCGCTTCTCCGTCGGATATTCTGACAAGCACAGGATACTCGTCGAGCATACCGTTAACTACAATAATCCCGGCCACGAGAAACGCATTGAGTATAAGGATGTATTCCCTGAGGAACTACATTTTAGTGGAGACAACCGTATACCTACAGCAGGATTTGCTCCGCATGGACGCGGGTTGACTATCGATGAGCGCATCTATATAGCTTTAAGTGCCGACGGGACGTGGCAGTATAAAAGCGGCGACCTCAACTACCACATCATTCGCGTTAAGAAGAAGCGCAAACAGAAAAGAATAAAAAAGCTCTTGTCGGAATCAACGCTCAGGTACGCAGAGTTGACCGAAAAGGCAAGGCCTGAATATGTTGGATTTTCAATCTGGACTAAGACATATTGCAAAGATTTCTGGGAAACCTTTTCACTGGAAGAGTTTACGCAGGAAATGGCCAAAGAGTTTATAGACGAGCTATGCAAATGGGATGGATGGGAAGGCAAACGTAAGAATGGGGCTGGCAAAGAATACGACGGGAGGTGCTGGTATACAACCAGTAAGCGCCAAGCAGATTTTGTCCAAGCAGTCGCTGCGTTAGCTGGCATAACTACGACCGTAAGCATAACCAAGCGTGAATATCGGGACTGGAGCACTAGCTTTGATACCCGCATGCCGTCTGAAGGCTGCTTGCCACAAATAAATATTGAGTTTTTATCACGCGACTCTAGAGGGACGACGACTATGAAACGCACCGTTGTCGAGACTGGAGAGCAGATGTACTGTATAACGGTACCGTCTACCTACTTCGTTGCTCGCTCAAAAGACGGATACGTCTTTATTACTGGCAACTGCCACGAGTTGTTCAGTTATGATTATGATAAACAGACTGGTAAGTTCGAGCGAGTGGTAGCTATCTGCCGCACCTGCCATGATGGTATCCACAGTGGTAGACTCATTACGATGTTCAAAAACAAAAACCCATTGTATCCTAAATCATATGTATTAAGAGTTGTGGAGAACTGTTTTAGCCTTGTGCATAAATATAATCTTAAACATAAGGATGATCCGCTCAGGGTCTATGCTACATACCTAGAGTATGTCGATGTGCCAGAACTTCGGGACGAAATGCTATCGCTAATTAAAAAATATGACATCAAGTTCTACGAGGAGGATGTGCCAAGGCGTAAACTTTGGAAGGGTTGGAAGGTCATCGTCGGCTCTAATACTTATAAATCTCCATATAAAAGCCAGAGGGAATGGCAGGAAGCGATGGAGAAGGCAAACAAGAAGGATAATATCCGTAGCATCCAAAACCCATTTAGTGGAGGAGTGTTCGACGAAATCGACAAAATCATTGACAATGATACACAAGCGTAACAAAATATAACCATAATTAACATAAGGAGAAAAAGCTATGTCAGGTAGTCGTGATGGCGGCCGTAAAGCTGCCGAAACAAATAAGAAAAAATATGGCAAGGATTTCTATGTCAACATCGGTCGCAAGGGTGGCAGAAACAGCCGCACTGGTGGATTCGCTTCTGAAAAACCAGGCAAAGACGGTCTTACTGGCTCAGAGCGAGCGAAGATAGCAGGAACTAAAGGCGGAAAACGCTCGAAACGTGGCCCAGCTAAGAACACAAGAGTCCCGCATATCAAAGACGAGTGGTTCACGAAATAAAAAAGAGCCCCAGATAGGGGCTTCTTTTTTAGTATTGCTTGCTACTTACGCCTTTTAAGTCTAATTGGCACGCCAATCTTGAGGTTGCCATTTGCGTCAAGTGCGCCCTGCTCATAAAGTTGCTTGGTGTAGAACTGGACATCACCGTCGCTCCCCCATAGACCTTTATCCGTAGCGAGGCCAAGGTCTATAATTTTCTGACCGAAGCCCTTATAGTTTGGATCATTTGCTTTTGGGAGGGTGAAAGTGACGGTATCTCCACTGTCGCTAGCTGTTGCGCCCGCTCCGTTGCCATTTATCTCACTGGAAGCCTTGCCGTTTTTAGCGTCCTCAGCTTTTTGCGCTCGGTACTTCTCGATATAAGACTCATAATTATCAAGCATATCTACGCCGTTAGCTAGTTGTTCCTTGGCATAAGCGCGTAACGTATTGACATCTTTGCTCATCTCGCCGTTAAATTGGTATGGAGCCGTCCAGGCTGCGCCAATGCCTGAGCCGATGCGGTCCCAGGCTCCGTTCCAAACGTTAGCAATAACATCCCCCACGGTTTTATCGTCGCTCCATCTATCTGCGGCACGCTCATTAACATTAAGCAAATCATAGCGATTTTTTAGCCTGTCATACGCTTCCTTCGTTTCGCCAGTTAGTTGACTACTATTTTTAGAGAAGACATCTATAATGTTATCGTTGTATAGCTGTTGAGGGTCAACGCCACCAAAAAGAGCTGGCATTAACGAGTTAGCATACTCATCGTAGGTCGCGCTATCATATTTACCGGCATCAAAGTCCTCCTTAGTCCATTTGCCGTCTTCAATACCCATAGCGCCAACAAACCCCTTCACCTTTTTCGTAAAATCATTATAGGAGATAGGTTTTTTGTCGGTATCTTGAAGCGCCTGACGATACGCTTGGTAAAAGCCACCTTCATTACTAGCCCAGTCAAACTGGTTTGACCTAGCTGCCTTACTGTTTGATACAGAGGTATTCTGTGTTCCTCTTAGTTCATCTAGGAAAGCCATTATTTAAGTTCCTTTTTACTCATAGTTTTATTATAAAATACCTCCTGCTGCCAGGGGAATTATTCCTCGCCTCGGTCTGACCTACAGGCCTCACAATCGGACAGGTCTTTACCTACTGCGGTGCCCCAAATATTATCCACGAGGTTGTCCACCTCTTTAAGAAACTCTAGGTCGTCTCCGTCCACCTCATAAGCAATCTGCCTTAAGCACGCAGCACTCTTACAGAGACACCAATACTTATCGTCTATGTCACCGAAGTGTTTATTCATATAAGCACGGCGCATATCTTGTAATTGTTTTGCCCACACTAAAAAGTTAAACGAAGTCCCCTCGTCTTCGGCTGAAATAGCAGACCTGATGGCGTGACGACGAGCGTGCTCCATCTCTCCTATGGCTGCGATTCTGTCCCCTATCCCAGCCTTAGCATGGTCGAATGTTTTGCTAGTGTTAGGTTCTTCCATATATAATAAGTATATATGAAAAGGAGGAAATGATGGGAAAGCTAAAAACACTTCTCTCAGCCATTACCGTTCGTAAGGATGAAAAGTCCTTTATCGACAATGAACTTGCCGATATGGGCCCGGGCAAGAAAGGGGCTAAGAAATGAGTAATAGTCCGCTTGTAAACGTAACAGTAAAGGCACACTCTAGCAACTATACGGCTGGTCGTGGTGGGTATAAAATCAACCACATCACTGTCCATCATATGGCAGGGATACTCACTGCAGCGCAGTGTGGAAGTATTTTTGCTAGGGCTGGCAGGAATGGCTCCGCTCATTACGGCGTCGGCTCTGATGGTAAAGTAGGGCTCTACGTCAACGAGAGCGACCGTGCATGGTCAGACAGCAACTGGCAGTCCAACTGCACTACTGTCTCGATTGAAACATCTAATAGCTCTACTGGCGGGAACTGGCCGGTATCAGAACTCACCTTTAACAAACTAGTAGAGTTAGTGGCAGACATCGCCAAGCGCAACGGGCTAGGAACATTAGTACCAGGCAAGAACCTAACTTGGCACTCAATGTATACCTCTACAACCTGCCCAGGAGATTATCTCCGTGGAAAGATGCAAGAGCTTGCGAACCGAGCTAATGCTATCAATAATGGCGAAGAATTTAGACCATCATACTGCGATGGCTTCTTGCCATATCCGAACGGCTACTGGACGAAGGGCGATAAGAATGAACGCATTGGCGTGCTCGCTAAGTGGATGCGAACGAAGTATCCTGACTTTACCCCTGAAGCTGCTTTGGGCGATTACTATGGCAACAATATTGCCGGTGCAATTAGACGCTATCAACAGCTTAATGGACTTGAGGCTGACGGGAATACTGGACCGATAACCTATGGTAGTCTTAAGTCAAACGGCTTTACTTATCCTAACCCAGTATACCCAGAGAAGCTAACCTGGGTACCGATGGAAGAACCACGCATTATGCTCACTAACGACGGAGCAAAGCTGATCAACGTTGAGACTGGAGAGGTCGTGAAAACCTATGGCGCAGATGTGCGTATAGAGTTTGACCAGAAGACTACTTATAACGGAGTGCTTTATCTTCGCACTAAATACAGTTCTTCTAAGAATATCAATAACGGATTCGCTTCTACAGACTTACATGAGGTACCTGAACCAACTCCAGAACCAGAGCCAACTCCTGAGCCGGAACCAGAGCCAACTCCTGAGCCGGAACCAGAGCCAACTCCTGAGCCGGAACCAGAGCCAACTCCTGAACCAGAACCAGAAGACCCTACGGTGGGCATCCTCGAGAAGATTATTGCTTTTATTAAACATATAATCGATTTAATCACTAAGAAACAAGGAGAATAATATGGAAATCTTAGGTCTATCAACATTAGCAACAGCAGTTTTAACTGGCCTCGTGGCCGGTGGAGTGGAGCTCATTAAAAGACTCTTCGACAAAGACTGGCGTGCAGCAATCACTATCATCGTTGCTGCTCTTATAGGCGGGGCGGGCGGCCTCGTATTCGGCGCTAATTTCTTGGTCGGCATGGTGTTTGGCTTGGCGACTTCTGGTTACATTACCATTGCACAAAACATTGCGAAGAAATAAAAAGTCGCCCCACTTGGGGCGGCCTTTCGCACACACTATATGTCTTGTGTTTCTCGCTCTTATGTTACAAAAATAAACATGGAAAACAAACAGTTGCACCTTATTTGTTTCAAAGATCTTTTTGTCAAAAATAGTGTGTGCGGATGACTGTCTCAAAACCCCGGTTTTACCCGGGGTTTTTGTATATTATATCATTCCTTACCAATCTTCCGTTGGTCGAACCATTTGTCGTTTAACCTAATACTCGGTGGGTTTCCCATGCCGGTGCCACCTTCTAGGGTGCGCATCTCTGCCCATTTATTGTTTGCCCCTAGTATGTGAGCCTTTCCGCCAGATCGGTTGTGAGACTGCCATACAGCGTTGGCGCCCAGAATCGCGCCTGGACGATAATCTGGTGGATTAGGGTTAAGGATACCGAGGCCAAGGTTGAACTCATCAGGAGGCATACTACTTCCAGTATTGTGATTCTTAAAATGAATGGAAGCAGGCCAACTATATTGAGGGTTGGTGCTTGGCGGTATAGTGACAGAAAAGGTATTAGGGAGATTCAAATCATAAGTTCCCGAGGACCCAGTATCAACTATCTGGTAAAAAACCTGTTGGTTATTAAACCACGTAGTAATTTCTTGCTTGTTTGTCGAGCTTGCAACGAACGTCCTTGTGAGAACCCCACCGCTGATTTCGCCAGTAACAGTAATTGAGTTATCGTTGTTGATGGTGTACTGGATGTTGGCGTAGTTAATTGAAATAGTACACCTAGCCTTCAGAGACTCCGCCTCGCTGATTCCGCCGTAATCGCCATAGGTTGCCGTTAGATTCGGCGTTCCAACGCCAGTAAGGGCAAGGTCTACGCCTGGGCTGAGAAGATTAGCATCGTATTTGTAAGTTGGTCCTTGTGCCATCTAATCTCCTATCCGATATTAGGGTATAAATCAACCGGAGCGTCGAGCTGAGTGCGGTCAGCGTCTTTAACTGGGTCGAAGCTAGTAACGCCACTGGCCGGTTTCACCATAACCTGTAAAGCGTGTAAGCGAGAAGCATTATGAGGCATCTTGTTGACTTGTCCCGCGATTTCGTCTGGGACCTTTTTGCCATCATATGCAGGGTCAATCCAGTAATTAGCACTCGAATCAACTGTACGAAGGCGGAACTCATGATGGAGATAGGCCTCTTTCCCCTTAGGAACTATAAAGGTGAAAGTGCCACGCATAGACTTAGTGCCCCACGGAATAATACGCTGGTTAGCTGCGTCACGAGTAGTACAATCATCTTGCAAAATAGAGGACATCATCTCGACATTAGGAGTAGTGCCTTCAACCACTGGAACGATAAGCGAACGGAAGTTGACGTTTTTACCTGCTGATGGACGCACGCATTGTACGCCATAACTGATTGTCACCTCTAGGTCATACTTGCCAAACCACTGAGCGAAGTTCTGCGCTAGGTAAAGATTGATGGTGTCATTGTAGTTACCATAATACCACGGAAAATCTGGGTCATCAGGCACAGAGTCGCGCACATAGTTAATAATAGAGCTCCCCTGTGGTACAACAGGCAATTTACACTCTTTGATACAACCACAGTCGTCCTTGATAAGAACATGGTAAAAACCATTTTCATCAGGTTCGACCTCGCAATCTCCTGCGTCAGGAATGTGATATTTACGCCACATGGCTGGTTTTGGTTTGCAGCCCTCGCCACAATCCGTACAGCCTGGGTCGAAGACCATAATATCGCAAGAATCTGCATCAGCGACGTCAACGTCTCGTAGGTCGTCGAGATTAATAAGCTGGCCAAGCTGACGCCCAGTAATGACATCCTGGCCACACTCGCCATTATAGACAAGGCTCGCAGCTGAAAAGTTGGCCTGCAGACTGGTGCAAGTCTCTGGGATCTTAGGAATATTGATGCGGCTCAGTTTGCCACAGTTATTTAGTAGCCAAATATATGGGTTGAATGGGTCAACCTCAATGGAGAAATCACAAGAG
>NFZC01001001.1_pt1 | contig 11508 bp, 8 predicted proteins | sample 1095391 | NCBI WGS metagenome assembly NFZC01 (sample SAMN03609890, study PRJNA323583) | gut metagenome | isolation source: feces | host: Rattus norvegicus | place: Denmark: Riget | collected 2013
GAAGAGGTTAAATTTGATGATGAATATAAACCATTTAATATTTCTCATGAATATATGAGTAGTATATTAGTTTCTGGAACTTTTAAGGACAATATTACTTATTTACATTTTTCTATTAAAGATCAATTCGGTAATATTTTAAATGAAAAATTTAAGATAACTACTAAAAGTGGGACTCTTAGTTTATTTGAAATATTGAATAACGAATTGATTATTAAATACGATGAAGAGTTTGCAGTATTTTATAATTCTAAAAATGTAGATTCTATAACTCCATACATAACTTATTCTTTAAATGGTAATGAGATTTGTAAAAAGTCTGACAAAGTTATAAGTTCATATGATAAACATATAAATGCTATTACTATTAAGTTAATTGATTATTTTGAGTTAGACAGTAAATTTAATAGTGATTTAAAATTAAAATTTATATTAAATAATGATGATAAACTATCATCTAATGAAATGCTTATTTCAATAGACAGTAATAAACCTAAAATCTCTTTAGCTAATATAAAAGATGGTTATCAATTAGTAACTAATGATACTGAATATTATACAATCAATGGTAAATTAGAAGATAATAATTTCTTTTATATAGGTAGTAATCAAAAGAAAATTGATATTTCTTCTGGAAAGAAAATGTTGTATTTATATTCTAAAGATAATATTAAATATGTTTCTTTTAATGGAGAAAAGAAACAAGTTTTAAAGTATAGTAATTTTTATGTTATTGAATCAAAAGGTTACGAATTTGAAGTATATGATAAAGATGATGTATTGATTAATGATTATGAATATATTAATGATTATTATGATGAGAATGAAAAGAACATTTATTTCATGTTTAAACAATCTGATTTTTCTAAATATGAAACAAATATTATAGGTAAGAATAATGGTTTTAAAGTAAAAGGTAATGAAATACTTCCTTATATTAAAAAACAATTGTTCTCTACATTTAATGATATTTTCTATTTAAAAGTAACTTTAGATTCCACTTTGCTATCTGGAGTTTCTTTTACAAAATTTGATTTAGGTATAGATGATCTACAATATTCTTTTTTATATAAGGTAAATCAACATACTTGTTCTGCAGATTTAGATAATTCTAAGAAAATAAATTTAAGTTTTTATGACACTAGAATATTGGCTATTAAGTCTAACGAAGAAGTAAATGCATATAAATGCAATGAAACTAAAATAACAAATTCTAAAAAAACAGTTATTTTAAATGAAGTAGCTTTCACTGCATTTACAGTTTTAGAAAATGAAAGAATTATATTAGATTCTAACTATGTTTTTTTTGAAGATTCATATAATTTAATAGTTCCTTCTTATGTTTATGCAGAGCCAATTTTAAAATTAAATGATTTAGAAACTTCATATAAAAATTATTCTATTAAAGAATTGGAAGAAAATACTTATACCTTCTCATTAGATGTTCCAATTGAAAAAGGTATAAATAATTTTAAATTAACTTTTGAAGATTCTAATAGTTTAAATACAGAAGTTGATTTTATAATAGAAAAAAATAAAAATGATATTTCTATAGATATAGATGAAACTTATAATAACTATTTTGATAAATCTATTAATGAAGATGGAATTTATGTTTTAACAACTAACAATGATAATGTAATAGTTAAATTTATTGTTAAGAATGAAAGTTTAGCAGATTTAAAAAATGATAAATATTTAATTATAAAATCTAGCAGAAGCTCTAAAAAACAAAAGATTTTAACAGAAGATGATATTAGAGTTGCATACATAAACTTTAACAATTTCGAAGAATTTGAAGAATTCACTATTTTTTATAATGATGAAACTAAAGAAATAAGTTCTTTCATTTTAAGTTATAAGGAATCAATAATCTTAAATGTTAATTCTGAATTTGTTTCTGGTTCTAATACTTATTTTTTAAAGTATAATGTTGATTCTTTTGCTAACATAAGCATTTCATATCCTAATAAAAAAATGTTTAAATGTGACTTAATGCCTAATAATATCATTTCTATTACTAGACTTGATAATAAAGGATTTTTAGAAATATTAGAGTTGGAGATAACAGCATATAATAAAAATCATTTGTATCCTTCAGTTATTAAAAATGTAAAAGGAACATTTTATAATGATAGTATTATTACTTATTCAAATATAGATGATTCTATATATAAAGATGGCATTATAGCTTCCAATTCTTTTGACTTGGAGTTACACACTTATCACAAAGATAATATTGAATATATAAAATATTATGATATACATGAATTAGATATAACAAAAAGAAATAAATATGCTTTATATGATAAAAATAAAGATTGCTATATTATAAGAGACATTGTTACTCCTATTTCATCTGAAATGTTAGAAGTGTCAATTAAAATTAAGGATAATGATTTACTCATTAATAAATCTGTACTTGATAATAGCGTTAAATTATTAAATGATAAAAATAATTTTTCTTTCACTTATTTTATTGAGAATAATGAACTTAATTTAAAGTTAACTAATATGATGGAAGATGATTACAATTTTAGTAAAATAGAATTTTATGTTGATGGAACACACTTTTTTACAGAAAAAAATGTTATTTTTAACAAAAATAATACTTCTTTTATTCATAAAGTTTTATTAGATAAATTTAATGATGTTTATACATTTACATTAAAAGGTTATAATTTATTTGATAAAGTTAATTTAATAAAATCTAATTTGATAAACTGCAATGTTTATGGAGATATAGATGTAGAACTTATTAACTTTAAAGAGTTTTGTTTATTTCAAAATTCAGATTTAAAAAACATTGCACTATCTTCTAATGTTGACGAAAAATATATATGTTTAGAGGTAGAAGATTTATTTGGAAACATTCTGAAGTTTAACTCAAAAGAAAATATATATAATATTGAATTGGAGCAAGGATATTATTGTTTTAGATTAATTTATCAGAAGTTTAATTATAAAAAGATAGTCAATTCTTATAATGTAGAAATTGTTAAAGATAAAATTAAATTACTTGATTACACAACTGATTATTTATATTTTGATAAAATTACAGAGATAGTATTTAGAAAACAGTTTAATACAAGTTTTGAGTATTTATCTCCTACTTTAATTCACTATTGTAATGATGAATTGGTTGAAGTGTTATCTCCTATATATGAAGGAGAAAATATTAGGTTCAATATTAATAAAAAAATAGGTATTAATAAGTTAATATATAAAGATGAATTTACTAAATTTGAGCTTCAATCATTTGAATTTAAAGATGCTTCTGATTATTATCAATATAAAATATTTTCTGTACATACATATAATCAAACTATGTTTTATAATAATGAAGATGAAATTTATTTGAGAAGCGAAGAAGATTTATATTTTAAAACATTAGGTATTACAGAAGTTAGAACCACTACTAAAAAAATCAGAAGCATTGTTAAACAAAAAACTTCTGATTATGTAACCACTACTATTTATAAAGAATTTCTTCCTTGCACTTTAGATTTTTATATAAACGATGTAGTTGTTAAAAGCATAGATGTATTTATTGATTCAAATAAACCAATTAGATACCCTATTTTTAGCCAAGGCGAAAAAGATATACAAATAGATAGAAAAAGATTAAAACTTATTTCTAGTAGATTTGTAATTAATAAAGATTCTTATTCTGTTCTTTTAAAGCATAATATAAAACACTTCTTACTTAATTATGCTAAAGGAATAGCAGAATTGTATAATCATAAACAATTTTTATGTTTATCTTTAAAAGAAAAAGAAGAGTTCATTTTATCATTAGGAACATCTTCCAAAACTATAGATGAATTAAAATCAAAAATTTCTAGTTATTTTAAAGGAGAAATAAAATGAAAAAAATAATTTTAAAAAAGAAAAATGAAGATGGTTCTTATGATAATAGTCCATACTTATTCGATGGTATAGATTTATATCATGGAGATAATGTTGCTAAAACATTAGAGCTATCTCCTGCAGGAAATGCTGTTAAAAATGTAAAAGTTTCATTGGTTGTAAAAAGAAATGATATTGATTACGATTTTCTTCCAGAAGAAGATGATTCTTATTATTTAGTAAATGATAAATATCCAGGAATGAAAATTCATTTTGAAGATAAGAATGGAATCAAATTTAGACCAGATAAAAATGGAGTTGTTTCTATAACCAATGTATTAGCAGTACCTTTAGATATTAGTATTCATATAAGAGCTTCTAAATTTACTGTTAAAAAGATAAGTGAAACATTAGTGCTTGATGATTTAGAATTACTTTTATGGAGTCATATGGCATAATGCTTAGCTATGGAGAGAAACTTCTTCGTGGTTTTGTAACTAAATGCTTTCCTAAACAAAAAAGATTATTAAACTATAGAGGTGCTGGTATTATAAATCCTAATACCGGCCAACCTTTAGAGATAGATGTTTATTTTCCTGATATTAAATTAGGTTTTGAATTTCATGGAAGACAGCATTTAACAGATGAATCACAAAGAAATAGAGATAAAATTAAAAGAAAACAATGTAAAGAGAAAGGTATAGTTTTAATAGAAATTTATACATCTAATCTTGAAGATGATTTATATAATAAGATAAAAGAAAAATGTGATGAACATAATATAAAAATAACTAAACCTACAAACACATATATACATGAATTCAATATATTAGCTCATAATTATAAAAATAACATTTATAAAATGAATAAAAAAATAAAAAGCAAAACTTTTGTAAAGAGGAGAAGTAAATGATAAAAGATGGTATTTATAATTTAAGAAGTATTGCTTTTGCTAAAGATTTTTATAAGTTTTCCAACAAAAATGATTTTGAACAAGATAAAACAACAATAAAAATAAAAAGTGCAGAATATCATTTAGATAGAGAATTAATAAATATTTTACCATTTAATAAAGATTTTTACTCATCAAAAATAAGACATGTAGATTCTGTTGAATATATTTCAATTCCTTTAAAGCATTCTATTTTCAATTTCTATATAAATAAATACAAAATAAATAATATATATATGATTTCAAACATAGAAGAATTTTATTTAACATCTAAATATTTTATAAAAGTGTGGAATGATAAGAATTATGGTGATAATGAACAAACTATTCATTTAAATCATGATTCTGTTTTTTATATTTTAAAACATTACGAAAATGATTTATATAATATTGAAAAATTTAAAATTTCTAAACCTAATGATATTTTTAATGCTGATTTAGTTTATCAATTGAAACAGTTTTAGGAGGTGTATAAATGAAAAATTCATCATTAATAAAGAAGGATAATTTAAACGAAATACTTGGCTATGATTTATTAGAGGAAGAGTATAAAAATCAAATTGTGCAAAATCCTAAATTGAAAGCAGAAATAGAAAGATGGGCAAATAAATATGTAGATAATAGATTTTTATTTGGTGTTAAAAATTGTAATGTTGATTATATAAACTATGAAGAGTTAGATATAGATGAATATGAAGATGAAGTTGATAGAAAAGAATTATTAAAAAAAATAAAGAATAATGAAAGAAGTTGTCCTAATCACAGAAATTGTCCTTTATATAAGAATCAACTTATAAAAAAAGGCGAAAAATGCCTTTTAGAATTAGCTGATGCACAAGATTTAGTTGCAAAATATTGTAAAGAGTTGGAAATAAAACCTGAAGATTATAACGACCAAGTTATGTTAAACCAACTTGTAACTACAAGTTTATTATCTAATAGAGCATTAATTGGATTATCTTCTGGATCTTTAGTAGAACAAGTTGTAACTGTTGGAAATGGTGGAACTAAATATGATACTAAAATTAATGAAAATTTAATAGCATTTGAAAAAAGTATGAATTTGTCTGACAAAATTAAGAAAGCTCTAGTAATGAATAGAGATGATAAAATCAAACTTAAAAAACTTAAAGAAGGTAAAAATCAAGAAGATGTTATTAATAATGTTAAAAATGTCATTAAAGAAGTAGAAGAAGATTTTGACATCAACGATGTAATAGAATTAGCAACAGTTGTTGAAAATCCAAAAGATAAGATTAAACAGGAAGAACTAAATATATGAATGAAGAATTAATGAGACAAAATTTAGAAAACAATAGATATCAAAGTTCTGGTATTGTAGATAATATTGTCACAATGGGTATTGCTAACCCATTATTAGAAAATACTGTAAGAAATTCTTTAGCAAAAGAAAGTTCTGCTGCATTTCAAATGGCTTTGCATAATGGTGGTATTTATCAAAATAATACTTTTTTTGGTGGTAATGGTTTATATGGTCTTTTTAGAAAAGTGACTCCTAAAAGCCTTAGAAGTGGTAAAAATGCAAACTATGGTAGTATAGGCCCATTTCAATTTAATAAATTTTCTGCAGGATCTATTGATGCAAAAGTAGGTACGAATCTTAGTCATATAGCTCAAAATATATCCGACAACAAACCTAATTGGAATGTCGAAGATGATGTAGTCGCAACAGGAATCGGCTTTCAAAAAAAAGGATATAAAGAATTTTTTAACCAACTTTCAGATGAAGGCTTTGAACTTGTTAATAGTTTAGATATTACAGAAGCTAAAAAATATGATAAATTAACTAAAAAACAACAAATTTATTACAATAAGTTTAAAGAACATTTAAAATCTGATAAAGAATTTATGGATGCTTGGACAAAATATGGTCCTAATGATGAAAGAACAAAAAATGCTATTAAAAGATTAAATAAAAACTTTTATGCTAGTGAGAATACAGAATTTGGAGAATTTTTTAATATTTTTGAAAAAGGGAAAATTCAAGAAACTGTAGATGAAGTAAAAAAACTTACAAAAGAAGATCTACTCGAACCTGAAAAAATTAAATTTAGAAAAGTGAAAAAATCTCATGCTGGCGATTATTCAAAAACATATGTGAATGATAAGAAAAAAAGATCAATAAAAATATCAGATACTTTACAACGGAATAAACGTCTAAAATCTTTTAATGAAAGATTTTTAAATAATAAGGAAGATGTTATACAGGGGTTATTAGATGAAGAAGTTGCTTATAATGCTTTTATTAATGATTTTGGTCATTTAGATAAAATGCCAAGAGAATGGAATGCAGAAACTCTTTCCCAAGATATTTATGAACATTTAACAAAAAAATTTAATTCTACTACTAGTGGTAAAATTGATTTGACTGATATAAAAAAAGCTGAGAACGTAAATGATGTATTAGACGATTTTTTTAAATTAGAAAAATCTTTTAATAAATTTGGAAAAAGAACTACTTCTGAATTTCACAAAGCTTATGCTGCAAAAATTAAAGAACTAAATAAAAAATTAAGTGTTAAAAATATCAAAGAATATGCAGCAAAACATGGTGGCAAATACTCTCAAGCAAAATTAGCATTAGAAAAAGAAGTGAAAGAAACCCTAGGAGAATTTATTAAAGATAATATTGATGATGCTTTTAGAAATTTAGGTGATGATGTAGGTAGACATTTTGCTTCAAAAACTGGATTTCAAAAATTAATGGGTAATAATGCTACTAGATTTTTAACAGGTGTTCAAGCTGGAATGTCTTCATTTTTGTGGCAATTGCCATTAATGGTAGTATCAGCAACTGCATCTATCAATCAAGAAAATGCAATTCAAAACTTTGTATCATCTTACCTTTATAACCCTAAAAACAAAGAAATGTATAATAATGAAGCCACTAATAGATCTATGCAAATATCTCAAAATATACATTATTCAAATTTACAAGATACTCAAAATATAATAATTAAACATAATACTGCAGAAAGATATTTAAATGATTTAGATCCAATAAATATAGATTTAGATTATTCTCAAAAATCTTTTGATTTAAATCCAAGAAATGAATAGGAGGTGGTTTGTATACCATTAAAATTTGAACTTTCAGATCAATGTAGACAATGTATACAAAATCATCTGAAAGAAAAAAAAGAATTTAAAGTAACTTGTTCTTTTATTCCTAAAGAAATGGAATTAGAGAATCCTATTTTTCCAATTGATAAATTAATAGGAATAGATAATTATTCTAGATTATCTGAAGAAAGCAAAGTTGCTTTGCAACTAGAAAAAAATAAATTGTTATGGGCAAAAGAATGTTTAGGCTGGACACCATATAATAGTAAAAGAGATTTTTATCAATATTATCAAAAAGAATTTTTATTATGTAATGCTCAAAATAGGGTAATGCGGTTTGGTAGAAGATTAGGAAAGACAGAAGTTATGACTGTAGATATGTTACATTATGGTAGTATAAATCCTGGAGTTAAAATTCTAGTAATAGCACCTTTCCAATCTCTTATAGATGAAATATTTGATAGATTAGATACTTTATTATCTGGAAAAAATTCCATTTTCAAAAATAAATTCTCAAGAAAAAAACAACCTTGTGAAATTACTTTGGAAAATGGAACTAAAATAAAAGGATTTACTACTGGTACTGATGGTAATTCTATTAGAGGACAATCTGCTGATAGAGTATATTTAGATGAAGCTGCATATATACCAGTAGAAGCATTTAAGGCGGTAATGGCATTTAAACTAGATAATCCTAATGTTAGTTTTAATGCTGCATCTACTCCATCTGCTTTGGAAACAAACTTTAAAGCTTGGTAAATATTGCCCTCTTATATGGTGACATATAGGATGCACATCTTAAATTGCTGGAAACCCTTAAAACTCAATACACTACAAAGTAATCCGAAAGGATAAGCTTGAATGTTGCGAAAGCAGAAAAAAGTTATTGAGATTACCTATGCTGAGATAAAAGCATTTGTTTTATAACAAATGTGCTAATGGTGGATAAATAGGAAATCAGCAGCCAAATCTATACTTATTGTATGGAGAGGTTCAACGACTATAATAGATGTAACTATATAATTATAGTTAAAGGTATAGTCTATTCCCTTATAAATGAGACACTTTTTGGAAGGAATTTTACGTAATATTTTTTTAATGGTTTAATTAAGAAAAAAACGGAGGTTTCTTCATGAATAATAATTTTATACAATTAAAAGAATTTCCCAATTATGAAATTAACATAAAAGGTGAAGTAAGAAATATTAAAACTGGTAGAATATTAAAAGCTAGGATAAATTCAAATGGATATTTAAGATTTTCGTTAAGAAATAAAAATGGTAAAGTTTTAGACGCTAGTCAACATAGATTACTAAAGTTAACTTTTGACTATATAGATGGTTGTGAAAATTTATATATAGACCATATAAATGGAATTAGAACCGATAATAGGATTTCTAACTTAGACTTGGTTACAGCTAAAGAAAACACTCATCGTGCAATTAAAAGTGGTTCAATGAAACATGTAAAAGTTTTATTAAATGACGAATTAGCTATGAAAATTAGAAAAGAATATATCCCTGGTATTAATGGGAATTTAACAAAACTACAAAAGAAATATAAAATAGGAAGACATTCTATGTTAGATTTAGTCACAAATAGAATATTCACTCATTTACCAAAAACAGAAGATGTGTCAGATTATTTTATAAATCTTAAGAATTATCCGTATTATTCTGGTCCTTATTATGACAAAATAGATATTCCTAAACATATTCAGGAAGAAATTATCTACAAATTTAATTATTATCATATTAGTAAAATTTCTCTTGGGAAAGAATATAAAATTCCTAGAAAAACTATAGAATCTATTATTTTTGGTAAATATAAAAACAGAAGTGATAGAAAAGGTTCTGGATTGCAATTAACAGAAAAAGATGTTTTAGATATAAAAAACAAAATAAAATCTGGAATTAAAAAAGTAGATATTGCTAAAGAATATGGTATGCATCCAGTAAGTATTAGTAATATTTATACAGGCAAAACATGGTCTCATTTAAACTAAATACTGCGAAAGCAGGGGTGTTAAAGGTATTTCGGATAAATTTTGGAAGTCCTTTTATTACCCTTCAACAATTCTTCCTAACTTCCATGAAAAAGATGAACCTGAACTTAGAAACTCTTTAACAGAAGATGGTTATCAACTTGAGGTTGAAGCTAAATTTATTGAAGGTTCTGCAAGAGTATTCAAATCACATAATATTCAAGCTGCTAAACAAAAATATAAATATATTAATTCTAGAGAAGAATTGGAAGATCCAGATGACTGGTATATTACAATAGGAGTTGACTATAATGAATTTGCACATGGAGTTCAAATTATAGTTTTAGGATTTAAGCATAGAAATGGTGGAAAAAAACCATTTAGAATTTTAAATAGAACTTCATTGCACAATGATACTACTGGAGATAGAAGAAAAAATCTTCAAACTCTTGGAGTTGAAACTATTAAGTCTTTTTATGAATCATTTAAAGCTGATTATGTATATGTGGATCAAGGACATGGTTCAATGCAAAATGAAATTCTTTCAGAATATTTTTATAATAGAGGAGTATTGGACAAGTTTAAAGGTGTTGATTTTGCTTCTAATTATGATATAGAAGATTTATACACAAATGAAATAAAACATAAAAGAATGAAGGTAATGATGGTTTATTTCTTACAAAAAAGATTTGAACTTGAAGAAATTATTATTTCTGAAACAGAAGAAGTTGGAAAAGGAAGCCTTATAGATCAATTGATGATGTATAACATTATTAGATATGATAGTAAAGGACAACCTATATTTGATGGAGAAGACCATATAATTGACGCTTTAATGCTTGCAACTTTTGCTTTTATAGAAAATTATGAAACTATATTTGATAGAAGAACAGGTTCATTTGCTTATTCAGTAAGTAATAATAATGGAAGATTTGAAGATGAGTTTATAAAAAAAGATAGAATAGAACAACTGACATTAGCTGAAAAAGAATCAAAAGTGAATTCAAAAATTGAAACATTTGGTTTTCTTGGTGTATCCTCTATACATAAGAGAAAAAGAAGAAGAGGTGTTTCTGACTTTGAAGTTTTTTGATGAGTATAAAAATAATGATTTTCTAAAAGATAAATATTCTTCTAATATTGCTAAAGAAGAACTTCCTAGTAATATAGAAGAAATTTCTGATCCAATAAAAGAAAACGAAGATAAAATAAAAGAAACTTTAGAAAATATAAACAAGATAAAAGACAAAGTTAAAGGAGAAATAAAAAATGAAAAAACAAAAGGTGATTCTTTTTTTGATGAAGAGATATTTAAAAACTTAGATATTCTTCACAATTTTATAAGTAACTATATAAAAGATTATCCTAAGTATTATGATGAACATGGGAATATAGACGCAAAAGCTTTTCTTGATGCTAGAGAATTAATTAAACATGAATTACCTTTAACAGCAGAACAAATAATACATACTCCTACAACTGTTACAGGAGTAACAAATGATACTAAAATGAATTTTGAAAATGGATATCAAATAGATTTTGTTGGAAATGTATATAATCCAAATAATGAAATGATTTTTACTCACGATGAGCCTTATCAAAAAGTAAAATATATAGATATATTAAATGAAAAAATAAT
>NFZC01004385.1_pt1 | contig 11418 bp, 16 predicted proteins | sample 1095391 | NCBI WGS metagenome assembly NFZC01 (sample SAMN03609890, study PRJNA323583) | gut metagenome | isolation source: feces | host: Rattus norvegicus | place: Denmark: Riget | collected 2013
TCTATATATTGCTATACTATTTCGTTATTTATCTTAATAGAATTAATATGAGCATTATAGTCATTAATTAATGTTAATTCTCCAAGTTCTGTAATATACTATCTAATAATTCCATTGTAACATTTATTAAAGTTAGGAGTTCCTTTTATATATACTTGTATAAATGAGTATCCTTTTATCTCTTTATCTTCACCTGATTCTAAATCATTCTATATTTTTGAATCTTCTTTAATATCATAATTGTAATAATAATTATTATTTCCAAGATGTTGTAATACGTCAGGTTTAATTTCACTAAATTGTCTACTATAATTTTCTAACATAAGGGATAATTTTAAAATTAATAGGGAGTTTATATTTGTGTATAGAATACCATAACTACTTATTATTACTTTTAACAATAAATGGTATTTTATTATATGTTAAGTGTATTTTAAAATACTAACTATAATTAATAATAGAATATATTCTTACATATTTGTTGTAAAATCTAGATATATTAGTTTCCTATCCATTCCAATTAGAATACTTAAATCCTATTAACTTCTGAATTTTTCTTAAAAGATTCTTAGAATTACAGTATTTAAGCCACCCAAAATAGGAGGACATTTTATTTTTTAAGTCTTTTCTAGAAATCTTTTTATTCTTATATAAATTTATTAATTTAAATATTCTCAGTTTTATAGATTTTCTTAGTAATATATGAGTATGATAAAATCTATATCCTATAAAATCTAGTCCTCTTGAGTCTACAGGAAATATCTGATAATTTGGCTTTATACTTAGTTTCAATTCATGTTTTAAATATAATTTTATTGCTAATAAAACATTTCTTAAAAATTGCTTATCGTTGCTTAGTATTACTATATCATCTGCATATCTAAAATAATATTTACATTGTAATTCTTCTTTCATCCAATGGTCAAAATAAGCTAAATATAAATTAGCAAAAAACTAGGATAAATAATTTCCTATAGGAACTCCTTCAGCAGAGTATATTATTTCAGATAATAACTAAAGTAATTTTTTATCTTTTATCTTTCTTTTAATTATTTTTAATAATATATCATGATTAATAGACGGATAAAATTTTCTAATATCTAGTTTTAAACAATATTTTGTTTCTTCTTTAACATTTAAGGCTTTTTTCAAGTCTTTAGCTAATTTATGAATTCCTCTTTCTTTAATACAAGAGTAAGTATTTTTAATAAATATATTTACCCAAATAGGTTCCATGATATTCATTATAGCATGATGGGTAATTCTATCTGGATAATAAGGAAGTCTAAATATTAATCTTTCTTTTGGTTCATAGATAGTGTATGTACTATACTAAGAAGTTTGATAAGTTAGGTTCTATAATTTTTCAAGTAACTACTAGTTTTCTAGAGTTCTGTTCTTGTCATGTAGATTAATCCCATATCTTTTAGTCTTATTTTTTCTAGCTTTATCGTCTGCTAAATTTATGTTTTCTATTGTACAAATTTTATCAAATAGATTACCTATCCTTTTCATCTTACATATTTATTTTAGAGCCTTCAAGTTTAGAACTTTACCAACACTTAATTAATTAATATAACGTTATTTTTTACCAAGTGGTAAGGTCAATATTAGTCAAAATAAAAAACAATTAAAAATATATAATAAACTGACATTCGAATTCGAATTACTAACAGAATTATTAGAATTGAAATAGCTAAGACTGCAATTACTGCTGTTATTAGCGTTACTGCCTACTAAGACTTTTCCGAATATCTAATATTAACCTAAATATATTTTTTTATTTATAATAAAATTAAAGATCTGAAACCGACATTCGAAGACGAACGACTAACAGAAGCATTAGAAGAGAAAGAGCCAAGACCGCAACCACCGCCGTAATGAGCGCTACCGCCCACCCAGACCGTTCTATAATCAGTAGAACCTGCGTTACACCAATGATAATCACATTTATATGTAGTTTCATTAGTTCCAGTACAGTCAGATGGAATAATTTCTGCTGTTTCATTCAAATCGAATGTTTTTATATATCCATCCTTAGCTACTTCTACTCCAGCTATAGTTTTATTATCTATCTTATCATCAAAATTTTCTGGATTAGTTGTAGTATATACGTTACTAGGTTGATTAGCGGCATCCCTTTTTACTACTATTCCTTCAAGATTAGTCCATATATCTCCAAAGGGATTATCAAAACCTCTCCATCTGGGCATACTTAGTGTCTAAGCTGTTTTAGTAACTTCGTGAGTATTTCTGTTAGTATTATATATAGTTATATTACAAGTATCTTGAACCTATGAAAATCCTACATATTTCTAACCATTAACATTATAATCTGCCCAATTAACTTGATATTCTCCATCCTAGTCTACTTCTAATAATGTTATAGCGGTTTCATAATTAGTTCCAGTCTATTTCTCCTTAAATATAATCTTCTATCCATCTGTTAATCCAGTTATTTGATAGGTAGTAGTTCCCCAAATATTATCTGCGTTATGATAAAAAGCATAGTTATCAATACCTTTAACGGATGTTATTAATTTACTATTATTTGTACTATTCATAGATGCGCATATAGTAGAATTAGTTGACCATGAATTAAACCATATTGCTGTTTTAGTATACATAAATTCAGGAATAATTAAATCTTTAACTCCAGTAAAATTACCTATATCATTACCATACCCGCACGGAATTAATGGATTAGTAGAATTATATTCTCCCCAATTACCCATATTAGTAATACCACTACCTAAACCTCCTTGATGATATCCTTCTGTAGTTAACTCTGAATTATAAGTATCTTGTGCATGAAAGTTAGCATATTCAATAGTATATGCCCAATAAAATATCCATTTATAATATTCATAACACATTAATTCAGAACCAGCATTTCTTGCATAAGTCCTCATTGTACTTCTACTTAAACCAGTTCTAGGTTTTCCTAAATCTGTTCTAAATATATCAGTATTTAGATAATTATCTCTACTAGAAGAATTAGAAGCACCTCTTAATTTAGTAGTAGTATTTACTACAGATACTGCACTATTAGAGGGCAATGTAGATAAATAACCAGAATCTACTATACTATTCATTACTGTACATCTATAAGCATCTATAAGCATTTCTGGAATTTCTATCCATGTATCATCTAACTTAGTTTCTGTAATCATTACTCTTCTAATATTATCCTCTTCCCAACTTTTTCCATAAAATTTAGGTGTATGTACTCTAACAACACCATCTGTACCATCGAGAACAGAAGGTTCACCATTTTCTTTTTTATTCCAATCAGTTGGATCTAGATAATACATTATCTAATTTCCCTAACAAACACATCCTCTATATTTAGACTGTATAGGTAATGATACATGATAACTTAAATTTCCCACTCTAGTAATATGTGGGTCTGCTACTGTAATATCCCACTCTACTCCGTAAGCTACATCATTAATGTTAGGGAGAATCTATTTAATTTTATCTGGATAATCAGCTAACACATCACCTACATTTTCTACGCCCTTTGACTCAATTGCTGCCTTAATGGCAGCCTTGCTTTCAATAGCTTTATTTAGTTTATCTCGTATTGTCCCCATATTAAATTACCTATCCATTTAAATCGTCCAACAACGTAGAAGTTTCATTAAGAGTAGTTTCTTGTTTATTCACTTCTGTAATAATTTCATCAATTTTGCTTGATAATTGATTCATTTCCTCAGCTTTAAGAATTTGTTCTTGTTCAAAAGTTTTGTTTAATTTATTTATTGCCATATCATTTCAATTTATTAATATCTAATTTACCTATATCTAATTTCAAGTATACATCAATAACATTACCAAAATCAATAGTAACCATACCATTTGATTGTGATATCTCGAAATTATTTACATCTATAGTATTACTGTTTATATAAAATTCACCTAATACACAAGCTCCATCTATAGTATACACATCTAAATGAAGTATATATTCTTTATCAGCTTTTAATAATTTACCTTCTATAGTACCTGTAGTTATTACCTAGAATATATATTTATTAGAACTAAAATCATACGGAATACAACGATGGATTAGTGCTAACTCTGGTATAGTTAAGTAAGCCTAAGGATTTATAAACACAGGTCTTGTAAATATTGACTACAACATATTATTTAACTATTTTATTATATAAATATTCTATTACAGATATTTTAAATTCATTAGTCTTACAGAAGCTATAGAAATCATTCTTATCTATCTTAGATATAGTAATATCAATAGTTTTCATAAAATATGGATTAAGTACTTCATTGATATTCTTATCCAATTCTTTTGCTATATTATCTAGTTCAGTCTTTTCATCATCTGACTTATCTTCCTTACTCTGTAATTCTTTAAATCTATCTGTTTTCAGACTATCTATTACAGATTGAACATATTCTTCTCTGTCTTTATTTACTTTAGATAATTCAAACTTAAACTCAAGTAAAGAGCTAACTGATTCTAAACTAATATCTCCAAACTTAGCTTCACTAAGTATGTTATTAATAGATATTGCTTCTGCAATTGTTAATTGTATAGTTTCTTTATTTTCCATATTATTATAATTAATTAAATACTAATTAAACGCAAAATAAGGCGTTTGTAGCCACTTTTGTGTAAATTATAATAAATACTACTATGGCTCTTTACAAACGCCTTAAATCGATTCTATTAAGCTGTGAAAGTAACTAGTTTCTTATCAGAGTCTAAAGTATATACATCACAGTGGCACCATGAGGTTCCTTCTTCCAATCTGATAGGATATTCAAACTTATCAATATTATCTTTAATAAGCTATCTTACTTCTTCTGCTTCCATACCATTCACATGAAAGTCTATAGCCTTTCCTAGTGCGTGTGCACTCATATACGGTGTACTCTTATCTTTAACTAGTTCACAGATGTTACATCTGAGTCCTCTCTAAGTAAAAGTAGTACCGTTGTTGATAACCATAGGTTTCTTAATTACTTCATTACGAAGTACGTATATAGTACTAAGTAATTCAGTAGATAAGAACTGCCATGCTTTATCTCCATAAGTCTTTACACAATGTGGACATACTAATTCTTTTAATTGAAAGTTCTCTTTTACTTTCTTTATTAATTCATTTCTAGTCATATTATTCTGCAATTTCTACATATGTACCAACTAAAGCACTCAAATCCTGATATACAGGTTGTTCAGTATTTCTAGTACATTTGTATACTACTCCATTCTGTGAGTAATACATACCGTTAAACAATTCCATATTATTGTTATATGGAATAGGGTCTTCTTTAGTTCCAGCATTAATTTCATTAATTTCTTCATACAATGCTTCAGAACCAACTTCTCCAGGTCTATATCCTTCCTGGTCTAATACTGTTGCAACTTCTTGTAAAGTCTTATACAGTTTATCATTGCAATTAACTTTGAAGTTAGCCTTCAAAGATTTACCAATAAACTCTTTCCAATCTGGATACAAGTCTTTAAACTTAAGTGCATCAGCATCACTTATTTCCATATTATTAATCTGTGCAGCAAATAGACCTATCATCTAATTTACTTCTGTTTCAGGATAACTTATTTCTCCTTGCGCAGCTTTCTTGGCTTTAATAATTCTATCGGCATCTTCTTGAGTTATTTCTTCCCATTCATCATTACTTTCTTCGTTTGGAATATATACTTGTTTTACTATAACTCTGTCTTCGTCTTTTGTTGCACTTGTCTGTGTTAGATAGTTACCATACTGCGGACTTATCCACTTTCCTTGATTGTCTTTTCTAATTTCCATAATTAATTGATTAAATAATTAAATTTACTTTTTCATTTGTATTTGAACATCTATGTACCATCTTACAACACTTCCATATGACGGAGGTGCACCAAGACTTACTGTATCACTTCTTGTAAATCCGTTTGGAATGTTTTTAATATTATTAAATTCAGAACTACTTATCGTAATCCAACTACCTGTATAACTTTCATCATATGCTCGATATCTAATTTTAACAATAGGATATCCTGCGCCAGCTATATAATTTGAACCAGAATTGTTGTATATATTTAGTGTAATTTCAGAAGATGCCGAACCTTCACCATCGACTAGCTGTATTGTTGGAGTAAAACCAGTAGTCAGCGATATTTCAGTACCAGTATAAAAATATATGCTTTGCGTAATTGTTAAAGGTTTTTCTACAAATCCGTCTTCTGAAGATGGTATCATACAAAGGATATTATTATATGAATCGCAAAAATATCCTTTTAGATATATTTTAGTATCACTTTTGCTGATGCCTATAGCTGTTAAACTCAACGAATATCTACCAGTAGCATCTACGTCTCCAACAGTAAAATAATTACTACCCAATAAAGTTTTATTTTGGTTATAGGCTTCTACTTTTATTTTCATTTCGTTGAAATTCAGTCCGAATATTTTGCCTAAATCAAAATTAGGATCAGCCCAATAAGGCTCAACAGTTAAATTCAACATTGAAGTACTAAGATTGGCAGTAGCAGTTAAACCAGTTGAATCTACTGACGGTGGCAATGATTTGTATTTGTATCCACAAAAATCACTTAGACGATATGGAGAAGCTTCTCCACCAGTTGGTCTATTATATTTTATACTTTGTGTACTTGCATCATAATATAAACCTCCTCTAGCGTCAACAGCATTTGGCACGCTTGAAGGGAAACTTATAATAGCATGATGAGGTTTATAAAAACTCCAAATATTAATTTTTGCTTCTTCTTGAAATGCACTAGACACATTGTTATTTACAGAACCATTTGCAGAGTTTAACGTATCTCTCACGTCCGCAAATTCAAGGTTCTCCGAAGGTAAAATGTCGTATATCATGTTTTATTCCTCCTTATATTTCCACTGATAACCACCTGCGTGGTTTCTCAGCCCTTTTAAACATTTAATTATATTTGTTCTGCATATTTTAGTTTGTCGGTATGCTTCTGCAATAGAACACCATTCATTCATTACTTCTCCTTTTTCGTTTATTTGAAGTATTTTCTTTGAACGTAACGGATGATTTATTCTACTTAATGCACTTCGTTTCTGTGCTGTACCATAAGTTGAGTTATAAGAAAATGTACAAAACTCTAGATTATCTAAGCTATTATTAGTTTTAACCTCGTCCTTGTGGTTTATACACTCATTCCATTCTTCTTTAGGAATAAATGTTTCAGCTATCAATCTATGCACTTTTTTATGCTTTCGAACATTACCTTTGTAAAGTTCTACGAGATAATAACCATCCTTATTTAATCGCATTGCTTTGATTTCTTTGGTTTGAGCATTCCTAATCAATCCGTTTGTTCCTGCTTCATACAAACCTTCATAACCTTTAATAGGCTTCCAAATTTCATTTTCCATATTGCTACTATTTAATTTGCTACTATCTTAATTCAAAGGGTAGTGGGTGTAGTAGCATCACCCACCGCAGTTTGCAACCTGCTCCCTTTACAAATATAACGAAAATAATTTAAATATGTAAATCAATCCTCCTCATTAATAGTTAAACTTCCTTCTACCATCAAATTACCTTTTACAAGTACATTACCCTTAATAGTAATATCACCCTCAATTACTCCATTTTGCGGTAGATAGACTTCTTTCTCTACCACATTTGTTACAATCTTTTCGGTTGGTATATCAACTTTAAAGACTTTAATCATCCATAATATTAGCTTCTTCATATCCTAGCTTTTTTAATTGTTTCTTCAAATATAACACTTCTTTTTCTAATTTCCTTATTTTCTTATCAGTTCTTGTTTCGTATGTCTGTAGATGCCTAGCTGTCTGTACTGCGAATATGTATCCTGTTGTAGCATAATCCATATTCAAAGCATTATCAGCTTCCAATACAGCTTCAGGTAATAACATCTGTGTGTATTGTGCAATACCACCAATATGAGTTTTACCGTCGTCTTTTATTCTCCAGTTATTCCATTTAAAACGAACTGTTGGTGCATTGGCTATCTGTTTAAGCGATAGATTGATGTTTTCTATGACTGTTTTAGCACGTCGGTCTGACTGATATGCTGTAATACCACCAGTTGCTAGGATATTTCCCGATACTATAAAATTACCTGATAAATCTAAACCTCTATTATGACTAAGTTTCATAAACTTTTCCTGTGGATTTGTTCCTGGTATGCTAAATGTAATACAATCTCCATAAGTATTATCCCAAGACCAACTAATAACACTAGTGTGTGTATAGTTTATAAAACGTAAAATATTAGCGTTAGAAGTTTCAAAACCATTACCAGCTTGCATTGCTCCTGCTGTATATATTGATTGGTTATTATAAGACCTTATCCAATTAGTATCAGTCATATACCAACCACCACCATAAGTCTCATTATACCAACCTACATTACCAAATGTTCTTACCCAACCGTGGGCTTGAATTTCGCTATTGGATATTATATTGCCCTTACACCAAATACCATTAGTAGGAAGATTAGTAAAATCAGACCAATGGTTACTTACTAACAAACTACCAACATTTACTCCTCTGGCTACATTAACACCTGCTGAAATTCTATCATTATCTATACCCCAGCAAACATCTGAAGAACTAGCCAATCTAAATGTATATGTATTAGCATTAGTAGTTCCGTTTACGTCCAACTTAAATCCTGGAGCAACAGTACCTATACCAACATTACCATTTAATAATAAAGTTATTCCCTGAGTTTGCCATACACCAGCAGAATTTAATACTTCGATACTAAAAGCTTCGCCACTTCTAATACCAGCGTATAAATAAGCACCACCATTAGGTCCTATACATTGAATACTTCCAGCATCTCTTATTTCACCTCTTATATTTTGCTCGCCGTTAAAAGGTTGCCCCCAAATAGTTCTAGCTGTTTGAAGTTTAGTTGCGGATGCTACATTGTCCGTAGTTAAAGCTACAGTTGACCAATTATTCCATTTTATACCATTAGAATAATATTGTGTTCTTGTATATAAATGATTATCATTATAATCAGAATAAATTTGTTTTCTATAATTACCTTCTCCTAACACTAAAAGAGAAAAACCACCAGCAGGTTTACTTTTAGGAAAATTAGTAAAAGAAGTTCCGTCCCAAGTGTTCATATCTCCTATAGGAGTATATTGTACGTAATAAGTATCTAAGTTATTAGCATCTAAATTCTGTTTTGCTAATAAACTTTCTCTGAAAAATGAATTTCCATGTAACCCATCCAACAAATCAGCATCTAATCCGCTACCTACTCCATCATTGCCAGCATGCCAAATAGTATGATTAGCAGAACCGTAAGTAAAGGGAGTATTGTTATGGCAAACATTAATTCCTTGAGGAGTATCTCGATATGCTAAGTATAATCTATCTGCACTATTAATTTCATTACTTGAGCCTATAGCAATTCTTTGAATAAATAAATCACCTGTTATTGTATCTCCCGAAACATTGACAAATCTATTATCACTATCAGTTTTAGTATAAGCATCAGTAATGCCGTAACCGCTTAATGTATTCGGTTTGCTTCCAATTTCAGACCAATTATATGATGGCTTTGTGATACCTATCCAACTAGGTTTATTTGTAACATTTTCCCATGCTACGCTTCCAGCTTCACCACCACCAGCATTTAACACTTTAAGAACCCCATCTACTTTAGCTATAGTAGTTCCATCAACGGTTACTCCATCCATAATAGTAGAAACTTCTACATCACCTAAAGCATATGATGTAATACCACCAGTTACAGCAAGACTACCATCCCAATAAATAACTCCATCTTTCTCATATATTTTATCAAGAGTTGTTTTATTAGCATGTTCGTGTGCTTTTGAAGCAGCATTATCCCAACTTAGTATTTTATCATCATCTTGTGTCCATTTAGTATTTAGTTCAGTTATTGTTGCAAATGTTTCACCTTTATCAAATGTAAGAGATTTTCCATCATTGGTTAATGATACAGAAGTAATTGCATTACCTGAACCAGTAATATCAATACTATCAATACCTCCTACTCCACCTATAACTTCGATTAACTTTGTTTCTTCATTATAATGTATGGTTATGTTATCAAAAGGTGCTCCTTCCCAAATAGATGGTACATCTTGTGTACCTTGAGCATAAACAGTTAAACCTCCAGTAACAGCAACATTACAATCTAAATAAAGTATACCATCTACGATATTTATTAATTTATCTGATATTTTTAACCCGTTTACGAATGACTTTATACCTGTTATATCTTGTTCTGTATCAGTTGTTACAAATTTAGATGTTTCTTCTTTATTTATAAAACCCTAATCTGTAATCCATTGTTCTGTAACATATCCAGTTAAAGCATCTGTTAAGTGGGATTTATTCACTTGTTCTGTTGTATCTGCTGCTAATGCTTCCCATACTTGGGATATATCAATAGTACCACCAGAAGAACTACCACCTTGTATATAATAATTTGTTACTTGCTAACCAACCTAACTACCTGTCTATGAAGTAGTAGCATCTTTAAACCAATTTGGAGTAGCAGTATATTGATTGTTTTTCATATTATTCCTTATATAAAGTTATACCACCTGTTACTAATAAATCTCCTTCAATTCTAACATTACCTTTAATAGTACCACCAGTAATAGGATAATAAGTTACTGCAGCTTCTGCCTTAGTTAAGTAGTTAGACAAATCGCCACCTCCTCCAGATCCACCAGATTCGATAGTATTATTATACCATTTACCATCTAAAGAATTATATGTTAATACTTGACCATTCGATGGATTAGATATAACTACATCTGATAGTTCATTTAATTGTTGTGCTCCAGATCCACCACCTGATGATACAAATATCTAAGACGGTTGTATATTATGCCATTTACCATCATTACTATATTGAAGTACATCTCCAAAAGTAAGAGAATCTATTTCAACATCTAATAACTTCTATAGATAATTTAGTTTCTGAACTTTTGTGTCTAATGTTGCTACAGAATTGGCAAGAGTATCTACTTTTTTCTATAATTCTTTAACTAATTCTATTAGTTCATTTACATTATCCATAATACTTAATATTTTTTATTACGCATTGTAATTGGCTAATCTATTTATCATTTAATTCGTATTCTCCATCTAATAAGTTATCAATAAAATTAATACATAACTCATTTAATACTTTTTCTATATTATAATCAATACAGTATTTAACCAACTACGTATACTTATTTAAAGTAAAATACATATCTGTTTTCATGAGCAACATATATTATTGTTTACACTGTCATTTAAAATTCTATCTAAGTCTACATAATGCTTTATAGCATCTTCTGTTAAATCATTAGCTAAGGCATAATCTAATAAATTAGACCGTAATTCAACCATTATAATTTTTTCTTTTTGACACTTATCCATACAGGT
>NFZC01005362.1_pt1 | contig 11408 bp, 16 predicted proteins | sample 1095391 | NCBI WGS metagenome assembly NFZC01 (sample SAMN03609890, study PRJNA323583) | gut metagenome | isolation source: feces | host: Rattus norvegicus | place: Denmark: Riget | collected 2013
GTTCTAAAGTTAAGGTATATCATTACTTTAATGACGCAGGAGATCATTTTCCTTCAAGTACTATATCTACTGACCTTAATTTACATACAATAGACTCTCTATACGAATTGCATACAGCTATGGGTGGAATTTACAGTGAAAGCCTGAATTCCGAGGGATTACTTCAATACTCAGAAGCTTCAAATATTGCTGTAGCAAACTTTGTAAACGCAGTTGCTTATAAGAGAGATCCAAATCAATCAAATAAAGTTACTATAGACCAATCTAACTATTATCAACCTCTTAAAGAGATGTTAATTGATATATTGGCTAATAATAGTGCGGTCAAAAACGGAGCAGGAAACTTGAACCCCTCTAGTGCTTATTATGATGATAGTAATTTAAGCTATATGGAAATTGGAACATCTCAATATGGTATTCAGATGGACGCTGACCATACTGCTGATGAGGGTAAGATGACTGAGTTCTCTCAGGTTATTAGCTCTCTAGATGCTGGAGGAAGACTACATGATTACGTCTCTTAGATTTATGAAACTCTTGGTGAGGTAGCAATATAGTTATCGCAAATCGAATTAGATGCTGTAGAAGCATTTAGAAGTGGGGAAGGTAAATCTAAGATGTACGACATTATAGGTAGAACAATTATAAACAATCTATCAGGAAGTAAGGGAGAAGCTGGATTGGCTGAAGCAATTATAGAGAATATTAAGAAGGATTTCAATCTAAATACGGACCATGAGTTAGATGCTCTAAAGATTCCATTTAGTGATCCTAATATTTACTCTACTATCTTACCAACCTTTGTTTCGATTATTAATAAGAAATCTATTAAACGTCAATATCCTGGTTAGGGTACTGTAATGGTTCCTGGGTATGACTTATCTATGATTTATGATTTAAATGGAAAGACATATCAGTTTGAAGATTTAATTAAAATGGCTGTTAATGCTGGGTATCAATCTGCATCTAAAGATGTATCTCAATATAATAGAGATATTGTTAAATAGATGCTTTGGAAAGAATAGAATAAAATACCAGCCACTACTTCTAATGAAGTATTTCAACCTACAGATAATGTATTAATACAATACGATCAACAAGTAGTTGACCCAGATACTCAAGAAGTAGTTACAGTTACTAATGTTTATCACGCAAGTCTAAAAGAAATTTCAGATTATTACTTATTTAAGGATGATGTTGTGGCATATCTAGAAAGTAAGAAAATAGTTGGAGCTTCCAACATTTCTTTCAAGAAGGATATAACCGTTCCTAGAAATCTTGCCCCTGCTAAAATCTCCTGGAATTATACTGTTGTAAATCCAGTAACAGGTTTAGAAGAAATTCATGCTATGAACATATTTGACCATTGGAGAATTAAGAAATTATTCTAGGCAATAGATGAAATAGAAAACACTAAAGGAATTTCTGGAGCAGAAAAGAAAAGACGTATATAGGAAGCTAGAAAACAATTTAATCCTCAATAGGCTTTTGATGAACTAGACAGAGGTAAGTATATAGATGAGAATGGAACTGAGTTTTCTATAAGTAATTTATAGAGTATCTCAGCAGAACTTATAATGTCTAACCTATATAAAACTAAGTTTGGTATACACGATGGAGATTCTCTAGCATCCGTGATTGACTAGGGGTATAACTACTTCTTACGTCCAGCTAAGTTAATATCATCCACAGCTTATGATATGGCCTTTACAAAACAGAGCGGAAGACACTTGTATTTAACTTTCAAACCTATTTAGGAAAATAGTGAGAATTTTGATTCTCATTAGAAAAACTGGTCTAATACTATACGTAGAGCATTTGAATATCCAGAAGGAACAGACGAAAAAGATAAGACTGTTATAAATAGAGTCTATGCCACTACTAAAGATAATTTAGTCCTATTTGAGGTAGGTAGAGAAGTTTTAAGAGATAATGTTTTGTGGGATCCTGATAAGAAGAAGTTTACAGACATAAATGGAAAGGTTCTTCGCAATTAGGATAAATATAGACGTTATGGAGAGGATAAGGTGCTAGAATATATAGAATTCTTATCTTAGTATAACGTTCAAGAGGAGATTGATGGAAAGCTAAATAAATATACCGTTTATAATATTAATAGATCTGCACTAGCTAACACTTTTAACAGAACAGAGTATAGAGAAGAGGAGTTGACACGAACAGATAAAGATGGAAATAAATATACTATCACTTCGCAATAGAAATTTGATGAAGAAGTAAATGATTTTATTAGTAGAAAACTGCTAGCAAAAATATATGAATCATCTGATTTTAATGGAGTCCAATTAAATAGTACAGTAACTCCTGAATCTCATACAGTAATAAAGAAATGCTTGTACAGATTCGGAAATGCTTTGCAATATGATCCAGAACTAAGTACTTATTTGAGCGTAGATCTCTTGGATAGAGTATAGAATTCCTCTTCATTAAAGGATGGATTTATTACCTACAAAAAGTTGAATTCAATTGTTAATAAGTATAGAGCTTCTATTGCCAAGAAACAATATGCATCATTTCTAAGGTCATAGAGCTTTACAGCTTCACGTATCCCTGCACAGACGTTACAATCATTCATGTAGATGCATTGTGTTGGATTTACTGGAACCGCAACAAACTAGTGTTTTGTTAGTCACTGGTAGACTTGGTAAAAATAAATAATTGCCATTGATAAATTTGGAAGTAATTTATAAAAATACTATATTTGTGTATTAATGTTACACATAATATAATTTTTATATGGAAACTAAAAGAAAATCTCCAACAAAAATTACTCCCGAACTAATAACGAAACTAAAGGAGTTAGTAGAATCTGGAATGAAAAATGCAGATATATGTAAAGAACTAGGAATTGGAAGTACTACTCTTACTACATGTAAGAAAAAGTATAATATTAAATATATAAACCCACTGCTGAAGATTACAAAGATGAAATAATAGCCCTATATAAGGCTGGAAATACTGTAAAAGACATTTGTAATAAACTGGGATATAAATCTCAAACTACTATTAAAAATATATTAAACAAATATAATATTAAGAGTAATAGAGAAAAAGAATATCTAGAGTTACAAAGTAAAATCATAGAAATAGCTCCTTCATGCTTATCTGCTTACGAACTTGCTAAAAGAATAGGATGTGCTCCTACAACAGCTAGAAAGTACATAAAAGAGCTTAATCTCACTCTTAAAGTAAAAACTAGTTTAACTGACGAGGATATATCAAATATTACTTTGGAGCCTTTAAAATATGATTTTAATGAAAATATAATTAATATTCCAGCTGAGGATAAGAAAGAATTTATAGAAAATAAGATAAGACATATAATTGTTGAAACTAGATCATATGTTTCTATACTTATATTGAAAAATTATAATATTAATCAAAGTTTATTAAGCTATCACAAAATAAAACTTCCTGAAATAAACGCAGAATTTGGATTAATCTCTAAATATAGTTCAGCCTTAGAAGCATATTTTGCTGGATTTTGTGATAAAAATAATATTATATATGAATCTCAAAAAACATTTGATGACTGCGTATATAAAGACAAATTAAGGTTTGATTACTATTTACCAGAATTTGATATACTAATAGAAATACAGGGAAAGCAACACTACGAACTTAATGAAATGTTCGGAGGAGAAACATTTCTTAAAGAACAGCAGGAAAAGGATAAAATAAAGGTTGGGTGGTGCAAAAAGAATAATAAACAATTATATATTATATGTTATAAAGATTTATATAAAAAAGATTATTTAGAAACACTATTGTCGCAAGTACTTGTTGCCAAGTCTAAATCGGGTGAATTGCTGGAAACTCCAGAGGTGGACAATCAGCAGCCAAGCTAAGCTTAGGATAAAGGAGCTTAGAAGGTCCAACGACTAGAGAAATGAGCCTAACAATAATTTTCTCCAAGAGTGCCCGACTCTGATCTTAATTATTAAGATTAGATGAAGATATAGTCTGAACTTACAGTATAACCTAACAATAAGCTGTAGAATTAGGAGATAAAGAGCTCCTAAGATAACAAAATGTGCAAGGAAGCGACTATGATATTGATAAGGCTTATATAATGGGACTATCTTTTGATGGTAACGGTAGATATGTTGGATGGAGTAACTTATTTGACTATTCTAGTGAGGAAGCAATAAAAGCTTCTGAAAGCTTACCAATGCCTAAGAGAATAAGATATACAGTTTCCCAAGATGGAGTTAACATTGATAGCTTTGTGAGTTAGATAGAATAGTCTGAACAAATTCCAGAGTAGAGAGTTAAGTTATATGCAGATCTGTTAAATTATTTATATAAGAATAACATAACTACAGTCTCATATACTAATCCTTACGGATAGACAGTCCTTAGATATTTAGGAATGCACGAATTCACTGATATTCCTGTAAACCTTAAAGAAGACGCAAGTAAAAACTTTATATCATCTCATATTTAGAATGTCGTTTAGAACCTTAGAAATATGGTTGGAGCTTATTCTCCGATTGAAATGGAGGATTTTAGAGCTGCTTCTAATAATAGTCCTAAAGGAGAACAATCTTCAAAAATGACCTTGTTGAATCCAACCACAAAATTACTTATGCAGATTTAGAATATCACGGGTAAAAATGTGATTGGCATTGCAGCAAATGGAGAAAAAGGATCCTTTATGTGGCATTACTATATTAATGACGTTTTGCGTTAGGTAAACCCACTTGCTAATGTCTTAGATTTTTAGGATAAAATAAATTCTGAGATATAGAATATTAATAATAAAAGTGATATTAAATACGGCTTTATAGATGTAACAGCTTATTTAAGTAATTAGAAGTATAGAGAACAAACTAGGGAATCTTATAAGGATATATTAAATGAAGTTCCTACTTTTAAAACTTTAGACAATTATGTAAGTAAGCTTGATTATATTAAATTTGAGTTTAATACTAGTAGGATTTAGGGAAGAGCCAAAGGAGATCCTATTCCTCAAACAGTTAATACTCTTCCTGACGTTAACTTTGAGGGAGTAGATCCGGCTATAGTAGAATCTTGGAATCCTATAAGACTTACTGGAGATATTACAGTAGACTTGATGATTTCTCAGGTACTTAGTGCTGCAACTGATAATGCTAAGGAATTGATTCTTGCTAAGGTAAATGCGGGTAATAAATTAGCAAAAATGTATCTATTCTTAATTACATTAGGTTTCGATATTAATGATATTGTGAAGTTTATGACTAGCCCTGCTATCAACTTTATTGATGCCATTACTGAAACAAATATATTTACTGGACAATAGATAAAATTAAAAGATGCAATTAAAATATCTAGAGGAGATTATTCTCCACTAGTAGAAGGTGAAGCTAGAGCAGCTTTATATAATAAGAATAAAGATTTACTTGAATTACTTGAAGATGGAAATATTGAGAATTTTAAGAATCCATTTAAAAGTAATGAATCTGCATATAATGCAGTTGAAGACTTAGTTACTCTAATTGGTTCAATAAAACATCTGCAACAATATGACATACATGACCAGAACATTTTACAAGATATTTCCGAGTTTGAAAATGTAATGGAAGGAGCTGATGAGTTTAGTGCGTTAGGATAGACTCTTGGAATTAATCAAGGAATTCCAACATCTAAGATTGATTTACAAAAAAGGATAGCTGGATTACAAAATGTATATGCTAATAGGTTCTCTGAAACTAAAACTAATATGGAAGAAATGTTAGATGTATAGAAGTTCCTTACTGATCCAGAATATGCTAAGTCCATTAAAGACTACTATAATAAAGTAAAGAAATGTATTAATGTCTTTGATTTGATAGATCATATTCCATAGTTCAGAGCAATATTCAACATATTTTCTGCAGTTAATGATATAGATCATAACCTAGCCATTAAGACCTAGATTTATGACTATGCATATAATAGATTATTTGAAACTAATCCTTATATCTCTGAAACATATCAGAATAATCTACTAAGAAGCGTAGATAATATCTTCATTTCTATGTTTGTCAATACTCTGAATATTGGAATTCCTTACATGAAGGGAGCTACTATTTTGGAAGAAAACAGACAATCAAGTCAGGCTGTAGAAGGAGGTTTACTACGATTAGATTCGCCTGGAAGTATAGCTTCTTTTAAACATTTGTTTGAAAATTAGATTATTCCAGACTTAAAGAGAGGAATAATTAGAGATATTAGAGAAGGTAAGGTTGTAGAAATAAACGTAGATGATTTAATAAGAAATCCATTTATCAAATCTCTAATTAGAGGATTTAATAAAGACGTCCCACTCTATAAATGTGATCTGAACATGATGACTATTAGCAATAGTAGCGATAGTAAAATCAAGTTCTAGACATACTTAAAAGGGTTAAAAGCATTAAAGAGTGTGGTTATAAATAACGTACCACTATCAGACTTATTTGTACTGTATAATCTGCTAGTTAATAAAAACCAATATGGTTCTGATAGATTAACTACTCTATTTGATTCTTTCTTATAGAATTCAGAGTAGCTATCAATGATTAAACAATATCTAGAATATATTGGGGACTTAGATTATAACGGTAAAGTTTCTGGGGATGGAGATGTTATTAAAATCTCTTACAAAGGTAATGATACTTCTATCTTACTCTCTGATTTAAAAAGAACTGCTGCTCCTACCGTAAGATCATTAAGCGGTTAGAGCGATCCAACAGTTATAATTAATGAGGAGGATGGTCCTAGACTGTATGAAAGATCCGGATGGGAGTATTTAGAAATAGGAAGTCTAATTCCTACCATTAGTGGAGAATCACTAGACTAGAGATTTGAACGTATATATAATGATAAAGCATACTTCGTCTTAGGAGGAAGTTATAAAGTTCTAGTAGATAGACTTCTACAGAATTTACAGTAGATAAACAATAGTACAATTAGTGCTATTGGAGATTTATAGAAACGTGGAATATTAACTATATAGAAAGTTTGTAAATGGGATGCATTGCTATATTTAAAGTAGGAGGTAAAAAAATAAGTCTGGACTTGGAAACAGGTCCGGACTCTCCTCTTACTGACCAAGAAATACTTGAAATTTTAACAAAGAATCCTGAAAAAAGATAGGAATTATGTAGCTTGATTTAGAATAAATTATATAAGCAAAATACCATAGAACCGATTAAGGTATCTGATCTTACTAGTTTATCAGGATTAAAAGGGAATACTGATGTAGAATTTCTTTCTAATGAGTTTCCTGATGTTGATTTTCCACAAGGAATCAATGCAAATGTTCTTCTTGTAATTAATCTAAAGGTAGGAAATCAGAGCATTTATGGTAGAGTTATAAATTCAAATGGGGAAGAACTTTTCATTATAAGAGGAGATAAGAATGATGTTCAAAAGCTTGCTAATTTTCTATTTATTAGAAAGTAGATACAGGATTAGAGCTTTATCTTTAATGAGGATAGTGCATACCAAAAGGATTTAGAATCGTGCTTAAAAGAAAGAAATAAGCGTAAGCCCGCGTTAGGCACTATCTTTGATTTAATACTTGATTTCATATATAACAGAAAAAAGTATGATAATCTATATTTTACGAATTCAAAAGGATAGCAAGAAAGTGTTTATGCTTATCTAAGTAAGATAAATAATATTATCCTATAGTACTCTGACAGAGTCGTTTTCTCTGATCAATTTGTAAACACCATAAATCAAATTAGATAGCATCTAGATAATAATGATGGATTTGTAAGCTATACTGCTCTGTATAATGCTATAAAGCAATATCATAACGAAATCCTTGAGTAGTTAGATATTAAATCTTAGAAAGAATTTAAAGACTTTTTTGATTCTAAAGATGAGAGTCCAGAGTTATCTGCAATATTTCCATATGTAGAAGGATAGTCACGTTATGAGCAGCTATTAAGTGGATTATTTAGGGCTGAACCTGAGTTTAGTTGGAGCTACTCAAGAGCTACTAATAAAGGAATAATTCTGCACAGTTCTCCAAAAACTATTCAAGCAAAATATGGAATAGAGTATGATACTATTCATAGTTTTGATATAATATAGGACGACTTTTTAGGGTATAAAATATATAGATTTACTGATGAAGACGGTAATCAAAAGTATGTATCAAGTAGAGGTTATTTAACAGAACAGTCTATAGCTAAAGTATACACTTCTTTAGATGAATTAAAGTAGTATATATAGAATTCAGTTTCTAAGTAGGATATTAAAAAGAACTCTTTAATAGAATTCAAATATAGGGAACAGCTAGAAGAAGGATGGAGTACTGAGCTTGATTCATTTCAGGTTAGATCTTTACAATCACTAGTTCCAGGATCAATTATAGAATCTATAGACGTCCCAGTTAATGAAAAATAGGAGTTCTATAATTCTGATGAGAATAATTTATTCAAATTGGATAGATAGAATTATGATACCTTTACTAGAATTGTTAGGGGTTGGAATATTTCTGATGAATTAAAAAATAATATAATAGGTAATATAAATACACCAGAAAAAATTGCTATATTTGTCTATAAAGCAAATGAATTGTTAAAAAATGATAGAAGTAATGAACAGGTGTTAACTGAAATACTTGAAATGATTTAGAATGCTAAGAAGAACTATTACTATATAGATTCTAAACAATCATCAGATAAAGGTTTTAAATATAGAGTAATCCCAACTAATCCAGTACAGATAGATAACTATAAAAAGGATAAAAGAGTTCCAGTTATAGAATTAATGTCTGCAATAGGATAGGTTTTATAGTCTCAGTTTGGAGTTAACATTAATATGTTGACATCATCAGAGATAGTAGAAAAGTATCCAGATATAGACGTCAACACAACTAAGGCTTTTGTTCGTGATGGTAAAATCTTTATAAATACAACTCTGGCTGAGGTTACTGACCCACTCCATGAATTCACACATATTATTTTAGGAGTGCTAAAAGCAAATCCTGAATTAAGTAAGAACTACGAGCAGCTAATGTATATAGTGTCTAAAACTGAAGAAGGGAAACGTAAAATACAAAAGCTGAGGGACATATATACTGAGGCGTCTGAAATGGATTTAATGGAAGAAGCTTTCGTAGACTTATTCAGTAGACATATAATGGGAGAACTTAAACCTGGATTTGATAATTTATTTACTTCTGTAGATAAATATATAAAAGACGCTACTAAGATTATCTTTAACAATCCTATAGAAGATTTAGGCTCTTTTTATGGTTCTAGTATATAGACTGTCTTTAGAAGATTTAATTCTGATATAGCTAGTTTGTTAGATGGAAGGAAAATAGATTTTGCTGAAACAAGACAATCTAGAAGAATCTCAAACTGGATTTCTAAACAAATAAAAGAAGGAAACATAAAAGAAGAATGTTATGGTTAATTGTACATACACTTTAAAAGGAACTCAATATGCTTCTTACTCTGACCTATTGAATTTTCTTGCAAATAAAGCTCTTGACTTAGAAAATATTTCGGATATAGTCTATAGTAAAGTATTAAAATAGGAATAGCAAGTAGATAGGATTTTAAAATCATAGAGAGACTATAAACCAAAAATGTAGGTTAGTTCAGAAGTATCTGATAATTTAAATGGAGAACCTTCTATAGAAGGAAGGATGGCTATTTTGGATTATATAGATAGCCCAACCTGTGCGATAAATGGAAGACGTTTAGTTACTCCTATTACTAGAGAGGAGTATATTAATGCTTCTATAGCTAAGATGATGAAGGATACTTCATTAAAATATACTTAGGAAGAGTGCCGAGCTATAGTGGAAGACACTGTTAAACACTGGGATATTATTCAAGAAGATTCTATTCTATTACATGGAATGTTTACAGATAAAACTATCTCTGATAGAAATGCATAGGATATAGACTTTATAAATAATTAGAAAGATAAAATAAAAGATACTAGATTAAATGATACTTTATTGAAGTAGTTATTTAATGGATTAAAGAAAACTTTCTATATAAAAGAAAAAGGAAAGTATCCAGACTCGTATAATCTTACGAATATCAATCTAACCTCTAGTATAAAGGATAGTTCCCAGGAAATATTTGGACATATAGATTACTTATTTGTAGGAGAAGACGGAACTTTACATTTATATCTATTCAAGACAACTTCTGAGCACCCCAATAACTGGGCTAATGTAAAAGAGGAAAAATATAAATATCAACTTGCCTTTCTGAAGCATATGTTAGCTAATAATGGTATTAATGTTCAAAATATTGATTTGAACATTGTTCCTGTATAGCTTACTTATGATGAGAAGTATACTAAATTAAAATCAGTTCAGGTTCTTAATGCTATATCATATAGTACTAGATACTCTGGAGCTGAGTATGCTATGGCTAAATATGACAGGCAGGTAGAAGCTTTTATTGAGAATAACTCTGTTATAGACTATGTTCCAGAAAAAGTAGTTGATAGAGCAGATACAGTAAATAGTGCTATCTTTCCTGAATTAAACATTAAAAGAGAGGGTTATATAGGTCAGTCTGCAAGAATGTGGATTGCCAAAGCTCCTAATATTGATCCTACTGGCACAGAACCATTAGTGATACGGGAAGTAGATGATGGGTATGAAGTAGTAATAAAAGGAACAACACATAAAATAAATTCTCGTAAAAATAAGAATAAGAATCAGGAAATTCTTGATTTAGTATCAAAATATGTATCTGAATTAGAGGATTACAAAGGATACTCTACACAAAGATTGAAGGAAGCCTTAAGAAATAGCTTTCAAAAAGGGTTTCTATCTTTTGGCGAGATACGTGGTTTTGAAGGTTCTACAAGAAAACTAGAGGGAATATTAGGAAAATATTTTTCTGAATATGAGAAAGCACCAAATTCCGATAAGAAAGTATATGACTGGATATTATTAGATGATTTAATTGATGCTAATGTCTTAATCTTTAAGAATAGAAAAAGTGGGGTTGTTGACATTATTTCTATAAGTGCTTTTGATTTAAACTCTGAAGTAACCTTGAACAAAGGAAAAAATCTTTTAGGAAGCTATGTTTATGATACTAATTTATCTCGCTCTGAATTAAATGCTGACTGGGGAAATATTGAAGCAGTTAGAGCAATGGAACTGTTGAATGAGTCATTACCAGGTCTTTTAGAATCAGGAGAGAAGATTAAGCTAGGAACTATCGGAGTACTTAGTGCTGTAGGTGATGGCTCTTTTAGAAGATGGGATTTAGGACAATTTAATAAAGACTACTTTTAGAATATAATAAAGGTAGTTAATAAGGAAAATCCTAAACTAAAGATAGACAATAATTTTAAAAATGCAGAGTTTGTTAATCCTATAGATACCATTCTTCAAGAATATCAAAGAATTATGGAAGGTAAAGCTGAATTTGAGCAGAATAGATTAT
>NFZC01002539.1_pt1 | contig 11324 bp, 12 predicted proteins | sample 1095391 | NCBI WGS metagenome assembly NFZC01 (sample SAMN03609890, study PRJNA323583) | gut metagenome | isolation source: feces | host: Rattus norvegicus | place: Denmark: Riget | collected 2013
TTTCGATTTAAGGGGTTTTCACCCACTCCCATTTGCGATTTGGAGCCCTACTCCTATTGACATATTTTATTTACGCCTGTCTAAAGGATAGTCGTTGAACCTTTCTCTATTCGAGACTTGGCTGCAAGAACAGCAATTATATGTGTACTTAGAAGTTTCCTTCATATACTATCTCTACGTTTTTTCTACTTTCGTACTATTACGTTTAAGTATATTTCATCTTTCCGCTTTAGTGTAGAGCTTTATGCATTACCTGCAATTAAATTAGTTCTCTATGCACATTTCTGTACATACCAAGGATTTATTAAATTTTCTTGGAGGCGTAATGTAATTGTTTTAAGTCCGTTTGCAACCTTGCTTGCATTTCTTGTAATTTCTGTGCCCGCAGCCATTAGACCGATTAATTCTTCCAGTGAATTTCCTGCGTTAGCCATGACAGCACTCGCAGTTCCTAAATTATTAGCTATGTCTGCACTAGAAACAGCAAAATTGTTAGACACCTCATTCACGGAATCAATTACGTGTTGAGCATTCTCTAATGTTTTAGTTGCATCTTCTGCTTCTAAATTAAAGGCTTTTAATTGTGCAATGATAAATGAGGCTGCATCTCCTGCATTGATTTCTTCATCGGCTATGTTAGAATACATTAAAGCTATTCTACCTAACTCTAAACTTTGGTCGTCAGTATAACCTGACTTTTTAAATTCGGTAGCAGCATCTATCATTTCACGACCTGTTTTTGCGACTGTTTCACCAGCCTCATAAGCCTTCTTTACATATCTATCTAAAGAATCACCAGCTAAATCAGATACTTTTTTAAATTCCGTTAATGAATCATCAAGGTTTTTAACCTCATTAACCATACTTTTAATAGCATGTACACCTTGATAGAAGACAGTTGTAACTGACATATAAGTTGTAAATGAACGAATTGCTTTCATCCAACTGTCTTTTAAATTAAGCATCCAGCCACCTTGATTTTTAATTTGGGCTGTTAATTTTCTATAAGAATCGACATTTTCGTCTAAAATTTTCTTTTGTTTGCTATATTCTTTGGTTAATTGATTAACCTGTTGAGCATTCCTTTTAGCAGTTGCTTCAGTGATTTTTACTTCAAGAGCAGACAAACTATTATAAAGGCCATCTATTCTAGTTTTTAATTCATCTGCCTCTTTAACCTCAGATGTTCTTTTCAAATTAATTATACCATCGCTTAATTTGTTCACATCTTTATAAGTTTTCTCAACTGAACTAGATAATCTTTCAAATCTATTAGATAGCTTGTAACTAAAATCCTCTTCTCCACTTGCAGTAATTTTTCTAGTTATAGTGAGAACCCTTCCTAATTCATCAGCATATTTTGTAATATTCCCACTTTCGCTTTTGAAAGTAAAAGAACTAAAATCAATACCAGACTCTTTAAGTTTTGAAATAACTTCCGCCATACTTCTTCCACTATTAGCTATTTCATCAATTTTAGTCTTAGCATTCGTACTAAGTTTAGTTAATTCCTTTTGTAAATCTACTACGTCATTTTTTAATATATCAAAAACTCTTAAATCTTTTTCGTTTTTATCAAGCCTTTCAAAAAGCGTGTTTATATTAGTTTTATATTTTTCTATTATCTTACTTAACTCAGTATATTCTTTTTGAGACTTTATAGCATTTTCATCCATCCCGCTCTTTTGAAACGCTTCTGCTAATTGTTGCTGTATTTTGACGGCCTCTTCTAATACTTTGTTTGCATTTTTTTGTGCAACAGTTAAACTTACTACTTTTTCTTCTGCTTCTTCAGTAGCACCTATAAAAGTTTTTGCCTTAACTATTCCATCTTCGTAAACTTTTTCAGTTCCATAATCACTAATCGTAGTTTTGCTTAAATTTTTAGAAGTTAATCCTAGCCCTATGTCTACTGTTTTTGAACCATTTGTACTAGTAAACTTGTGAGACCCTTTTTGTATTTCAGAAAGAAGAGACCCTGATTGTGATTTAACCTTTGAGACACTTTCTAGTTGTGTCTTTAATCCTTCTAATTGTTTAGTTAAGCTATTTACTTCTTTTTTATAATCCTTAATTTGTTTATTCAAAGCGTCTGTTTTTAATTTAAGTTCTACCTTAAAATTTTCTTGTAAATCTTTTACAATTTTATCTAATTCCTTTTTTGTTTCATTCTTAGAATTATCTTTAACTTTTACCCCTAAGTTAATTTTATAATCATTTTGAGCCATGTTATATACCTCCTTTCTTTACTGGCAATCCAACTTTTCTACATTCTTCTTCAAACCATATAGGAATCTGTTTATATAAAAAATATTGAAATTCTTGCCAATAATCATATTCAGTTTTAACGTTTAAAGCACCTCCAAAATCTGAATTTTCTTCATTTTTTTGAAAGTTTGATAAAATATCCGCCATGTTTTCTCTTCTGTCGATATTTTGATTACCATGTTGCCATTTAGAAGGGTTGTAAGTCATTTTACTTCCATCAAAATATAATGTAGACGTAAAATCCATCATTGTCTTTTTTACTTCAGTTACAAACCAAGCAGAATTTAAAAAATCATAAGTTCTCTCATAAACTGGTTCCCCTGATTTACCAACCATAGGAACTCTTGGTTTATATATTTCTTCTTCAATTATTTCCTTCAATAAAGAAAGTGCTTTTTCCGACATTCTATCAACTACTTTATTTAATTTGTATTCGATATCCGCAAATATACTTTCTAAAGAATAGTCCATCTACATCCCCTCTCTTTTGTAATTTTCTAAAAAAAAGACGGGCACAAAACCCGTCTCCAGCTTATTCATTAGTTATATTTTTATATTCTTTAGACACTTTATCCCAAGCATCTTGTAATTCTTTAATATCAATGTCAGATGGAATTAATTCTATCATTTTGTTAAACAAACTATAAGCAAGCTCATCAATAGAGTCTACTCTTTTACATACTTCTTTTGCTAGATTATATGCTTCTTTTGCGTTGTAGATATTTTCTCTTAGAAAACTATATATTCCCTTCTCAAAAATTTGTTTATGTAATTCATCACTAAAATTTTCAATACATAAATTCCCTAAATTAATATTAAATACTCTTTCAGCAATAATAGGGTTTTTATGTAATCCTTCTATTTCATCTTTATTTCCTGCAATCCCATTATTATATGCATTGATATAGGACTCCACTAAAGCAACAAAGTCGCCTTCATTAAGCCCTTCTTTATAATTAAATTTTATTCCTTTATCATTATATTCTTTCATTGTTTCCCTCTCTTTCTTTAATATATGCTAACCCCAAGCATATAGCTTCAGCCTTATCATCATCAGTTAGTTTGCTCTTGGTTTCAGTTTCATTATAAATAAAATTAAAACCAAAAAGTTCATTAACTTTATCAACTGCTGCTTGTTTTTGATAACTTCTCTTCATCCCTTCTCTTGTTCCATTATATAAGCCTATTTTAGACCTCCAAGAGCTAGGATTATACAAAACATAATCTAATTCATATTCAAAGCATAAACTCAATATAACGCCTTGTAATATAGCTAAATCTTTGCCCGTTTTAAGATTGTTATGATTGTTTAATGGCACATCCTCAAAAACAATAGTAGTTAATTTAGGATGTAAGTTTATTATTTCACATATTTGAAAATAAAGTTCTTCCATTCTTTCTTTTGTTTCATCGCTTGTAGTTCTTAAAAGACCGTATTCTAAAAGATTTCCTTTATAATCAAATAATGCCCATCCTGTCTTTTTTGTAGCCATATCCAGTGCTAGTATCACATTAATCTCCCCTTTGTTTCTTAAAATATTTTTCTTTTAATTCTTTGGCTTCTTTTTCTAACTCTAACCTTTCTTTTATATATTTCCACATATTTTCCTTGTATTGCTTCATTATATGAGGCATCAGCAACGCCAATACCAATAAAATTAATAAAGTTATTAAAAAATCCATTTATCTCTTCCTTTTTAGTACTTTTTTATCTTGAAAGTTATATAATTGTTGAGAAATACTATTGACGTTCCCTTTACCGTCTGTAAATATGTTAATCAACCAAAACCCCATCTCAGATTCCATACCCATCGCTTTCGCAAAAGGCGTGTATCCTTGCAAACTAGGGATATTAAAACAATGAATATTTCTGTTTTTAAAATATCCGCTAAAATGAAAATGTCCTTGTAATATTACGTTAGGAATTTCTTCAATAGGTAATGTCTCACAATATTTTTGTAGCTTATATGACTTTGAATAACTTGCAGAACCCGCACCATGTCTTAATCTTATTTTTATTTTATCAACTTTTAAGTCGGCTAGGTCTTGTCCTAAATAAGTTAAATCAGGTCTTTCTTTAGCAATCATCTTTCCTACATCTGCCCCACAAGTTTTTATAAAAGTGGCATCATGATTTCCTATAATAAAATAGGTTGGTATATCACTCTTGGGATATTTATCTACTACATAATCAAGTTGTTCCATTCCCAAGGCTCTTACTTGATATATATGGTCTGGGCGTTTATTATGAAAATCACCTTCCACAATATCGCCTGAGTGTGTTACAAAATCACAACCTTCTCTTTCTGCAACCTCATATGCATAGTTAATTAAATCAATATTGTCCCATTTAGACCCACAATGAGTATCTGATATTGCTAAAAACTTAATATGTGTTTTATCTTTCGGTATAAAGAATCCTTCTTTATTTACTAAATCATTTTGTGTTTGTACTATCTTACCATCTATATAATCAATTATATATCCATTTTCTTTCATTAAACTTATAAGTCCCAATACTTCATAATCCTTCAGCTCTAAAAATTCACACATTTTGTCTAAAGATATTTCTTTTTTTGATATCTTATAAATTCTATCGAACAATTCTTTATATTCCATTTTATGACCTCCAACCTATTTTTCAACTAATTCTTCAATCTCTTCTTCAATAAACCAAACTAATTTATTAATAGCCTCGGTATTCTTAACTACTGTTTCTTCCTTAAATTGAATACTTACAAAACCAACAGGAGCCCCTACATTATCCCTAAGTACACAATTATATAAAGTCTTCATTTTGAATGTTCCGCAAATAGAATATTCTGGTTGCATATAATTAAATTTTTCAAAATTATCTACAATGAAATATCCTTTACTAAGCAGCTCTTTTATTAAGTTAGGCAGTATACTCAATGGTAACTTTTGTAAGCTCCCCTGCTTTCTTTCTACCCCATATTTGGTTACTTCATAAGTTGCAGACATCCTAAGAGCACTTCTTCCATTTGCAAAGTGTTCGCCATTATGAAAATCAAACACCAAAATTCTATCTGCCCCCAGAAGTTCTTTCACCTGTTCCATTTTGGTCAAAATTTTTTGGTCGGCATTAGATTGTCTAATAACCTTCTTTGGGACATTCTCTTTCTTTTGGCTTAAATATTCATCCATTTTCTTTTTAAATGTCATAAGACTTATGGCTAAAGTGGCAGCTACAGAGCCCAACGTCATTGCTATATTTTTTATCAGTTCCCAATCCATACAAAATCCCCCTAATCTTTTTTTTACACGAATTTCTGTACTGCCCAGAAATTGCCAACTTTGGATTCGTGATAAAAAAAAAGGATATTATATTTGTACAATATCCCCTTTCTTATAATTATTTTTGCTAGTAATTTTTACATTTGAACCATTAATTGACACAATGTAATAATTAGGTGTAGCTAAAACCACTATTCCTTTTTCAGTAACTTTCTCTACTTCTATTTTTAAAGCAGAGTCATCAACCTTCTTTTCTTTTCTATTTTGCTTTTTATTTGCCATTTTTGATTCCTCCTCTGCTCTTAGAATAGAGCATTTTTTAACATCGTCGGTATGCACTACTCTTTTTTTTGTAGTGCAATACCTTTGATATTTACAATAATCAGAAAGTTTAGAGCATTTTAAATACTCGCTTAAACCTTCTTTAATATAATTAGAATATTTACAATATTCAGATTCCATTATTCAACAGTTACAATAATATTAGCATCTATTTCTGGTTTATTATTAATAGTTGCACTAATAGTAGAAGTTCCAGCTGCAACACCAGTTACAACGTCTCCAGCAACTGTAGCATGACTTTGTTCAGATGATGCTATAGTTATATCAGCAGCAGGAGCGATGAATGCAGCACTACCATCTCCAGGTATAGCATAAACTGTTAATTTTTTAGTAGCCTCAGTAGCTAATGTAAAGTCTCCACCTTCAAATGCAAGAGCAATTACATTGTCATACCAGTTTGTATTGAATAATCTCTCAGTAATATAAGCATATACAGATTGTCCACCAGTACATCCACCAACATTTTGTGTTGAAGCTAACGCTCTAATTGTTAATGGTGTTTGAGATACACCATCAGCAGTCATACTTAATGTGAATTGACCTGTCATTGATGCTTTTGGTACTATAACTTGAACAACTCCGATTTGGTTAGTAGTTGAATCAGAACTACATAATTGTGCTTCCATTACTAATCTAATACTAGATGGTAACATATCTGCATTAATTGTGATTTGTCTTGCAGAATTAACTTTTGTATAGTATCTTACACAAACAGTTTCATTATTATTTGGGTCACCAATATTAAAGTTAGAACCAGTGAAAGTCACTCTCACTACAGTTCCATCAGCTTTAGTTACCCATCCGTATAATACGCCAGTAGTTAAAGCCAAAGGTGTTCCAGTAGTTACTGTACCTTGTCCTTTGTCTAATGTTACACTTTCTTCTACGAACATATCAGCACCCATTTGGATGTTTGTACCAGTATTTAGTGCTAAGAATTCTAAAGAAAATTGTGTTTCGTTAACTGTTATATTCATTTCAGCTGTGTGATAATAGATATATTGTAATTGATTTCCTCTACCACCACGAACGTCAGTGTTTGATAATGTTGTTTCGATTGATGAATCTAATAGAGTTTTACCTACAAAAAGTAATGTGTCATTAGAGTCATATCCATATACATCTGCAACACTTACAAGAAATTTCTTCATATTTTTTCCTCCTTTATTTTTTTATATAAAAAAGCATCCTTACGAATGCTATTTTATCCATGTTATCAATTCTCTGAATTATAATTAGGATTTGTCCATACCCAAATTTTATTGCCTGCATCGTTTATTCTATACCATTTTTTTGAGTTAAAGTACTCCTTACAGCTTTTAAACTCTTTTCCGTTCTTTTGATATTCTTGGCTAGCTTTTTGAGTTTTATATGCGATGCCAGTATGATATATCGGGGCATAGAGTGCGTTTAATCCAGCATATTTCATAAATTTAAAACCTAATTTTGTATAAACATTCCCATGTCCCTTTCCCATGTCAGAATAAGTTACAATGTTTTTAGGATTAATTTGAGAGACTGCATAATTAAATAATTTACTTGCACCCCCAACTACAGTTCCTATTGAACAATACCTCAAAAGTTCAATTTCTGCATCTTTATAAAATCTTGATTTTCCAAAAGTCATTAAAGACACCAATATATCGTTATGGTATAAGCCATATCTATATTTAGAACCAATATATCCTTGTATATGATATTTTTCTAAAAATTCTTTAGCATCATAGTTCCCAACTTCTTTAACTATACATTTGCGAGCATATATTCTATCATTTAAACCAAAAAGATTTTTCAATTGTAATAAAACTTTATCTTGACTATCCCAATCAAATATTTGATATAAAAGCCATCCGTTCTTTTCAGCATTTACCGCCCTATTAAAATGGTAAGTTGTTGTAACATAAGTAATATTTTCTGGGTGAAAAGGATTAAATTGGGTGTTATGTGTAATAGTTGGATTTATGTCTATAGCTATTTTCTTTTCAGAATAATATAAATCCACTTTTTCATAATTATTATCAAATATACACCCCTCATATTCCATATCTATTCCTAATTCTTTTAATATTAAATCATGCCAATAGATATTTGTTTTAGAATACTCTTTTTTTATATAACTCCCTAAATCAAACTTTTGGATTGCCTTAAACACTGGGGTATAACTATAATTTAGTTCCTTGCAAATTTCACTTAAAGTTGGTTTTCCCATTTCTAGTATTTTGGATTTTAGTAATTCTTTACTGGATATGATGCCATAATTGGGATTATTTTCCAAAGTACGTTCTTTGAAGCAATTAGATTCGGCATAAGTTTTTGCCCCATATTTTCTTATATTGGTTTCTTGTCTTTTTTGTAAAGCAGAATCTAATTTAGAAGAATTGTCTACTCCATATTTTTGCAACATAGTTTTAGCAGTATTTTCATATATCTTTTTTTTATCTTTTTTTATATTATAATCTCTTAATCTTTTTTCTATTAATGTTTCCTTACAATTAAAATATTTTGAACACTCATATGTGGTTAAATTATTTATAATATATTCTCTATATAAGTCTTCTTTTAGTATATTATATTTACTGTTGTTTAATGCTATTCTTTTTTTTGTTTCATTAATCGCTTTTCTATCTTTTTTTATACCATAAATTTTTAATCTTTTTTGTATTAAACTATCAGAACAATCAAAAACTTTAGAACACTCTGTTCTACTTAAATTTTTAATTATATACTCATTATATAAATTTTCTTTATTTAACTCCATATCATATCTCTCTTTATTATTTAGAGTATATCATATTTTATATATTTTGTCAAGTCCTAAACATAATTCAGAGAATTGATTTTTATCTTATTTGTGATTTGGGTTATTAATTCCATCAATGGTGCTTTGCATTTTGTTCTCATCAATTTTAACATCGCCGTAGATATCTTTTTGCTCTAGCTCAGCCATCCATGGTTTTAATGCATCTTTATTTTTAAATTCAACAAATCCGCTCAATGATGCACTCAAGTATATTTCATAATGCATTTTGTGGTCTATTCTTTCAAGTATTTTTGAAAACTTTCTGATAGATAACTTATAGATGTCATCTAATTTTAAACTTGAAGAAATCACAACACAAAGCATTTGGTCTTCAAGAGAACACATCTTATTTTGATTTTGTTGCATTTTATATTCTTGTGCCTTCTTTAGGGCATCCCTTACTTCTTTTTTTATTGTTTCGTCAATTTGTTGTATTCCATTTTGAATACAAATGATATTTTTTATCTTGTCAAAGTCATTAGCATCATATTCAACATTATTAACTGAAAAGAATGCCAGCTCATTTTTTTTATAAAATTTAATACTTTCATCATCTTTTATATGTAAAACTAATTTTAAAAGCATATATAATAAATGTAAAGCAAACGAATTTTCTTCCTCTGCTAAATAAAAAATATACCTTAAATAAGACATAGATATAAATCTAGGATTTGGTATGCTATTTTTTTCATATAGTAAACACGTTGCATAAGTATGAAAGTCCAAATATTCCCTCATTGTTGCAGGATATATTTTTAAATCCTTATAAGGGATTGGGTCATCATAAGTTAAATAATAATCTAATTCACTCATATTATCCCATATTTAAAGACATAGTTAAAATTTTACCTTTATAAGGTTTTGACCCTATAGAGGTTATTTTATTATCTCTACTTCTACTATTATCAAAATACAAACATCCCATATTGCTCACTTCTGCACCATTTAATATCTCAAGTAAAATTTGTATTATATCATCCACCCTCGTAGTGTAATTTGATAAATGATTTATTTTTGCATGAGAAAATACTTCTAAGTTGATAGTACATATCCCCGTTGTCCTATCAGTAGGCACAACAGTTAAAGGATAAATTCTTAAATAAGTATTTTCAGTATAAACAGAATCGTCCATAGTAAAGTCAAGAAACACTTGATAATTTTCTTGATGCTCTTCACCATTATATATCATTGCTGTTTTTTCTGCCAATGTTAAATTTGGCTTCTTCCAAGCATCTGGGTCATTATATTTCAATAATTTCCAAAGTTCTTCTGCCCTTTCGTCCTTTAATAATAATTCTATTATTTTATAAGGTATTTTAGGATACTCTCTGTATTTTGCATAAGGGTCTTGTATCTTCATTAGTATAACCCCCTTAATGTAATTTCTATATTCTTAATATGTTCTCCACTAACACACTTAACTATCACTGGATAATTCATATACATACCAAAATTTTGCACTGTGAAATGATTTCCATCATTTACCTGTACTTTATATTTGCTTCTAGGAACATTCTCAGATATGTCAATGAATTCAAATTCTTCATCCGTCTTTTCCCCATTCAAATATAAATAGCAATCATATTTGACTGCTGTATCTTGTAAAATATAATCTCTGTCAGGCGAAACATTAATCTCATAACTATCAGGAATAGGTTCATTTTCTACCTTTATATTTATGCTAGAAGTAATACTATCATTGTCAGTCATTGACACAGTGATTATTGTTTCACCTTCTGTCAAGGTGCTATAGTTCCCTTCATCATCTATTGTTAAGACTTCAGTATTTGAACTTTTCCAAGTTACAGTCTTATCTATAATATTACCATTTTTAGTCACAGTAGCACTAAGCTTTCCTGTTTGGTTAGTTTTTAACACCGTATTTTCATTATCTATTGTTACTTTAAAGTCATTTAGATATGCGTTAGCAAATCCATTCTCTAAGTCATCATATTCAGGATTAATTTGATAATGTTGAAAATAAAATTCGGTTAAACTTGGAGAAGTGTCATCCATTGTCTTAGTATTCAATTCATTTTTCATACCACCAGCATACAGCCTGATAGCATATCTTTGATTTGGTGCACCAAATAAAAACTTATCATTTGGTCTAATAGTAGTAGTTCTACTATTTCTTTGACACCATATTTTTTGCTCTTGCTTACCTGTTGTTATAGGTGGGGTATCTATATTATTTGTAAAACGTAATGTCGTATCCATAATACAAGGTTCGTAAATCTTATTTCCATTTTCGTCAAAAAATCTTAAAACATTATTACATCTTCTGACCTCACAAGATACGGCCATATTTTTTTTGTTTGAAACATTAATTACAAGCCAATAGTCTTCACCCCATTTAAACTTCATCCCATACTCAGGGCTTGGGAAATTAGCTTTAAATATAAAAATTTTATATTCATCGCTGTTTACCAACATAGATGTATTATAATCAGTAACACTATCTACTCTAACCTCAGGTATAGTAACAAATTCATTTGAGCCATAATCAATCTCAAACTGAATTTCATTATAAAATATATTCGCCGCATTATCGAATGAATGTGCCATTATAGCACTAAAATCATTTATATAAGAATCCTTAGGTCTTTTTGAATAAGAACCTTTACTATAAGCATTATAGTATTTAAGAGTCAATATC
>NFZC01004468.1_pt1 | contig 11269 bp, 8 predicted proteins | sample 1095391 | NCBI WGS metagenome assembly NFZC01 (sample SAMN03609890, study PRJNA323583) | gut metagenome | isolation source: feces | host: Rattus norvegicus | place: Denmark: Riget | collected 2013
CTCGCTTGATTATAATGTATCATTGAACAAGTATAAGGCAGAAAAGATTGAAAACAACTATATTCGTAAGGAGAAGGTAAGATAAAATCTCAATACATTTTTAACAAAGATTTAACACATAATATTTGCACATATCCATAAAATAAGCTATCTTTGTACTATCGAAATAAAGGAATTACTAATATATTAAATTTAAATTATGGATAGTTATAATTATTGCACGTTTTTGGAATTTACTCAATATTCTACGTCAGTGAACCTTTCAGATTATTCTGTAAGAGATTTCGTTTCGTATTTGCGTTCTGCCTTTTTAGGTATCTATGAAATTAAGGTTATTGTTACTTCAAAGGAACTTTGTCTTATGTTTTTCTCTGATGATAACCTCTCGAGTGTAAGGACATATAATATTAATGATTTTAAAAAATGATTAAATTATGAAAGCTACTTTTTCATCATTAGAGTTTGAATCTGCTTCTGTGGTCTATACGGATGTAACATCGCAAACCTTTTTTACCTTAACTCCTTCGGTAACTGATATTGAAAACTTCATCAAAGAATCGTATCTGCTTGAATCTGAATATTGTTTTCAGTGTTTTGAGATGGGTAAATATCTTTATTTTATCATTTTCGATTCTTCTGACTCATTATCTCGTATTGTTCGTTTTATTTTATAAAAAATGTAAATAATATGTATTACGCTAAGTTAAAAATAGATAATAAAGAAGAAAATCTTTCTTTATCTCTAGAATTAGGCATATATTCACGGCCTAGTACTGCGGAACGTTTACGTAAACAATTCGCGGACAATAATAAAAATTATGTATTCACTTTAATTCTTGAAGCCTATGAACCTACAAACGAAACAGAAGATTCTTAAAACAATTCAATTAATTGCTCAGGCTGCAGTGGCTATTGCTGCTGTCTGGCTTGCTATCTCTTGTACTATGTCTATGAGTATCTCAAAAAACAATTCGAATAGTACTCAACAGACTGAACAATCAACTAAAGCCGATTCAGTCGGTGTAGTAATAACTCCTAAATTTTAATAAAATGGCAAAAAATGTTTTTAACGCTACGCTCGAACCTAATAATCGTATTAATGTTAATGCGTTCGACCTCTCTCACACTTATCACGCTACTTTCGACCAAGGATTAATATATCCTGTCTTTTGGCATAGAATGCCGCCAAAGTCTTCTATTCGTATAAATATGGAGGCTGGTATACAACAATTCCAAACTGTTTTCCCTCTTCAAACTTCTCAGCGTCTTAGGCTTAATGCATTCAAAGTCGAACTTCGTTCACTTGATGAGGATTATATGGAAAGAGTTGTAAATAATTCAGATACTGAAGAACCTTTTTTGCAGAATCTTCGTATGACTACTGGCTCGCTTTATGATTATCTTGGCTTACCTACTAATTATGCACAAGCACGATACGCTTCTGCAGAAGCGGATGTTGTGTATAAGGCTTTTGAAGTTGAATATGAAGAAGGTAAGGAGTTTAAAGTTGGAGTGGCTTCTGGTAACAATGGCTATTATAGGATTAGTTATAATGAATCACAGACGTTTGATCAATTGGTTATTAATATCGATGCTACTATCAACTCTGCGTGTGATGTTATTTACTTGGATAATCGCGATGATTATGTATATAAAATTATGCGTTTTCCTCATGATGAACTTGCTCATTCTATTGTCGTACCTTATGAAAATACTGATATTGTACTTTTTTTTCCCACTAATACTACTGGTAAACGTGTTATTACTGCGAAAGGTGTTACTTCCTATAATATAGTTGAAGGTATTCATACTGATTCTTCTGAAAGTACTCGTGTTAATGCGTACCCCTTTCGTGCCTATGAGGCTATATATAATTCTTTTTATCGTGATGTTCGGAATAATCCTAGAATCGTCAACGGCAAACCTATATATAATAAGTGGTTACCTACTCAAAAAAGTGGTCTTGATACAACTAAATATGCTCTTCACCGTTGTACGTGGGCGCCTGATGCTTTTACCACTGCTGTTCCCGACCCGCAACAAGGAATTAAAGCGCCTCTTGCTGGATTGACTACATATACAAGTACTACTATGTTGGATAATGGAGAGATAGAATCCAAGGTAGCTACTGCGATTATAGATGAAGATGGCAAAGCGTATGGACTTGACTTCAAGTCAAATGAAGATGGTACTGCTCTCACTGAAGTAACTTATACTGAATTAGGTGCCGACCCTTCATTCCAGCGTATTAATACGTTGGATGACCTTGTATCTCAAGGTTTGTCTATTGAAACTCTTCGTAATGTTAATGCTTATCAGAAGTTTTTGGAGCTCAATATGCGTAAAGGTTACCTTTATAAGGATATCATTCAAGGTCGCTGGGATGTTAATATTCGTTATGATGAGTTGCTTATGCCCGAGTTTATTGGTGGCATGTCTCGCGAACTGAATACTAATTCTATTACACAGACTGTTGATAATTCATCTAATGGTGATTATGCTACTGCGTTAGGCTCTCAAGCTGGTATTTGTGGCGTTTATGGAAACATGGATTCCAATATAGAGTGTTTTTGTGACGAGGAATCTATTGTAATGGTATGCTTAACCATTACACCTATGCCTATATATACTCAGTTGTGGCCTAAACAATTCAGATATCGTACTCTTTTAGATTCTTTTCAACCTGAGTTTGATAATATTGGATTTCAACCTATTATGACAAGCGAAATCTCTTATAGCCCTAATCATATGGGTAATACTATCTTTGGCTATCAACGTCCTTGGTATGAATATCTTTGGAAACCGGATACTGCGCATGGAGACTTCAGGAATACTTTAAGAAACTTTTTGATGTGTCGACGTTTTTTTGATGAGCCTGAATTGTCAACTAAATTCCTAGAAGTGGACCGTTATCAAGTTAATGACGTCTATGCAGTTACTAATATAGATAATAATACTATTAACGACCATTACTATGGTTACATCAAATTTAACATAACCGCACGTATGCCAATTACTCGTGTAGCTATTCCACGACTTGATTAATTAATCAATGTTGGTGTTGTGCGTTCTGCGTAGCAGGTTGCACAACTCCAATATTGATTCTGCCGGCCCGGCATAGAGGGCAACCACTTAGATGTTTAACGGAGTAACTCCAAGGCCCCTGCTTTGGACATGCTCGCAAAATAAGAAAATATATGGCTAGGAAATTAATTACCCCATTAAAAGCGTATGACTATAGTTTTAATCCTGACGTCGATTGGATGCGTACAGTACAAGATGGTGCTATCACTCCTTCACAAATTAAAGAATTAGCAGAACGAGGTATTCCTGTTTCTCCGCAAGCCGTTGAGCGTGAAATACATGGCCGTGGAGACTGGAATATCGAGCCTATGTTTAAAAGAGGTATGGATGCCGCTACCGCTTGGGAACTTGAACAGCGTGCCAAGGCTGATTTGAAAGGTCGGATTCGTAAGGATAAGGATTTGAAATTTGTTACAAAAATTAAGAATGCTAAACAAACAAGTATGTAGTATGGGTTTTGAACAATTTATGCAGTTTGGTTCTGGTGCTAGCGGTGTTGCTGGCGCTGGTATGTCAATACTTGGCGGTATTGGTGGCTTTATTCAAGGCCGCAAGAATCGGAAGTTAGCTAGACAACTTCAGCAGCAGCAGTTGGATTGGCAGCAAGCAGAGAACGAAAGGGCATTTCAGCGAAATGTTGATATGTGGAATATGCAGAACGCGTATAATTCGCCGAGCGCGCAGATGAAACGTTTGATTGAGGCAGGCCTTAATCCTAATCTGGCTTATGGCAGTCTTGGCGATGCTAACGCTACGTCTGCACCTGCTTATAATGCGGCTAGTGTACCTTCTGTTTCTGATGCTGCTTTTGCTAATCCTTATGATTCGTTGTCAACTGCTGGTGCTTCCTTGACTCAAGCATCCGCAGTAATGTCGCAGGCTGCTTTAAACAAAGCCAACGAGAAGAAAGTAACTCAAGAGGCTGTTAGAGAAGTTATTAGGAATAATATGCTCCCGCGAACTCTTGAGATGGAATTAAACAATCTTACCCAGGTGTTTGAGAATAACAAGGAGATTCTTAATGAGATTAAAGAACGTGCTAATATGTTGGGTAAGCAATCTAAGTTGTTTGAAGCTCAGGCCGAACAAGCTAATCAGATGGCTGCTAAACTTGGTAAAGAACTGAAAATCCTGGATATTGATTACTTTATCCGTAAAGCTACTCAAGATGATACTATTAAGCAAATTCAGGCACAAGCAAGGATAACTGATGAGCAAGCTAAGACTATATCGCAGCGTATAGCGCAAGAATTGCAGCATGGCCATCTAAGCCTTCAAGGTCTCGAAAAAGAATTGAAAATGTTATCTTGGGATGTTTCTATTCGTGAAGCTGGATTGCCCCAGGAGTTTACTAATAAAATGCAGTCTCTTTTGGCAGAAGGTGCAGAAATCGATTCTGCTGAAGTGCTTTCTCAAGCATTAAAGAAGATTTCGCCTGAAATGGCAAAACGTTTGATAGCTCATCAGACATCTATTCTAGGTGATTTGACTTACTTTGCCTCGGAAATAGCTGTCCCGTTGTTGCAGTTAGTGCCTAAATATTCGCATTCTTCTAGTTCTTCTTCGCAGTCTCAAAATAGATATGGTAATTTTAATCAATCATCTTCGAAAAGTAGTACTTCTTTTTCGTGGTAAACAAGGGCGGTCAATCCGCCCTTTTTTAGAGATTTTCTAAATCTCTCTTCCCTTAACTCGATTCTTATATAGTAAATGACACACCTGCCGTCAGGCCTACTTGTAGGTCATATACGATTGCTCTAAGTGTTGATTCTTTCAACGATAACTGCCTATGTCAATTAATTGTTTACACCCTCGTTTTATCTTCCATCCTCATAGCCTGACTTTGTGTGCTCGCTATCAGAATATAGTAACCCCTCAAGGTATTATTCATTCTAAATCATGTCCTTATGTTAAGTTATCCGAACTTTCTGAAGAGTCCGCAAATGGTTATCAAATACTCAATCCTGATACCGGTCAACTCTTCCCAATGTTCCTTCAAGTTGCTTGTAACAAGTGTATTTTATGTCGGCATAAAAAAATTAATCAATGGTCATACCGTTGTATCTGTGAGACTCGTGAAAACGGAATGCCTTATTTTGTAACATTGACTTATTCGGAAGATGCTCGGCCATCCGAAGGTGTCTTAAAGTCCGATGTTCAGAAGTTCATGAAGCGCTTGCGTACCAATCTTTCACGTAAGTTAGGTGTTGATACTCCTTTGCGTTATCTTGCCACTGCTGAATATACTCATTCAATTACGAGACGTCCACACTATCATCTTCTTGTATGGGGTATTCCTCATAAGCTGTTTCCAACTCAATATAAGATTCTGAAATGGATTGAACAAAATTGGACACAACCAACTGGCCGCTATCTCTCGGATGGTTCTCCAGAAATGTCATCTAATGGATTCTGTTACGTACTTCCTACTTCGAAAGGTGGTATTAATTACGTTGTAAAATACATGTCTAAGCAAAGTGATGTTCCTAAAGGTCAAAATCCTGTTTTTCGTCTAAATTCTCAAGGTCTTGGCCGTGATTATATAAATAAGCATTTATCTTCATATGCTGAACCATCTAATCTATATGAAAATTGCTATGATATTATAAACTCTAAGTCTGTTACTCGTCCATTTACTACGTACACTAAAAACAAACTATATCCATCTGAAAGTATGACACAATCTCCTTTTTTTTGGAAATACATCAAGAAATCTATTGCAGCATATAACTATGCGTATAAACTTTATCGTATGCTTCCTCCTGAATTGCACCATCTTAGATTTCGGTTTCCTAGAGATGTCCAATATACATTTCGCATGCTTCGGCCGTATCATGTCTATAGCATTCATTTCATGGATGATGATGTCCAAAAGTTGTTTCCTTTTTCTAAGACTGGCTTCACTGACGATTGTTTTCTCGATGATATAAATGAAGTGCTTCATTATGCCTATGCGATGTATAAGAATGCTATGTATGATTTTGATATTGAAAAGCATAATAAGTTCCTTGCTTCCTTTCCTGCTCGTGATATTCGGTCCTTTATGCTTTCTCGTTTTTTCGGCTCGCTTGATTATAATGTATCATTGAACAAGTATAAGGCAGAAAAGATTGAAAACAACTATATTCGTAAGGAGAAGGTAAGATAAAATCTCAATACATTTTTAACAAAGATTTAACACATAATATTTGCACATATCCATAAAATAAGCTATCTTTGTACTATCGAAATAAAGGAATTACTAATATATTAAATTTAAATTATGGATAGTTATAATTATTGCACGTTTTTGGAATTTACTCAATATTCTACGTCAGTGAACCTTTCAGATTATTCTGTAAGAGATTTCGTTTCGTATTTGCGTTCTGCCTTTTTAGGTATCTATGAAATTAAGGTTATTGTTACTTCAAAGGAACTTTGTCTTATGTTTTTCTCTGATGATAACCTCTCGAGTGTAAGGACATATAATATTAATGATTTTAAAAAATGATTAAATTATGAAAGCTACTTTTTCATCATTAGAGTTTGAATCTGCTTCTGTGGTCTATACGGATGTAACATCGCAAACCTTTTTTACCTTAACTCCTTCGGTAACTGATATTGAAAACTTCATCAAAGAATCGTATCTGCTTGAATCTGAATATTGTTTTCAGTGTTTTGAGATGGGTAAATATCTTTATTTTATCATTTTCGATTCTTCTGACTCATTATCTCGTATTGTTCGTTTTATTTTATAAAAAATGTAAATAATATGTATTACGCTAAGTTAAAAATAGATAATAAAGAAGAAAATCTTTCTTTATCTCTAGAATTAGGCATATATTCACGGCCTAGTACTGCGGAACGTTTACGTAAACAATTCGCGGACAATAATAAAAATTATGTATTCACTTTAATTCTTGAAGCCTATGAACCTACAAACGAAACAGAAGATTCTTAAAACAATTCAATTAATTGCTCAGGCTGCAGTGGCTATTGCTGCTGTCTGGCTTGCTATCTCTTGTACTATGTCTATGAGTATCTCAAAAAACAATTCGAATAGTACTCAACAGACTGAACAATCAACTAAAGCCGATTCAGTCGGTGTAGTAATAACTCCTAAATTTTAATAAAATGGCAAAAAATGTTTTTAACGCTACGCTCGAACCTAATAATCGTATTAATGTTAATGCGTTCGACCTCTCTCACACTTATCACGCTACTTTCGACCAAGGATTAATATATCCTGTCTTTTGGCATAGAATGCCGCCAAAGTCTTCTATTCGTATAAATATGGAGGCTGGTATACAACAATTCCAAACTGTTTTCCCTCTTCAAACTTCTCAGCGTCTTAGGCTTAATGCATTCAAAGTCGAACTTCGTTCACTTGATGAGGATTATATGGAAAGAGTTGTAAATAATTCAGATACTGAAGAACCTTTTTTGCAGAATCTTCGTATGACTACTGGCTCGCTTTATGATTATCTTGGCTTACCTACTAATTATGCACAAGCACGATACGCTTCTGCAGAAGCGGATGTTGTGTATAAGGCTTTTGAAGTTGAATATGAAGAAGGTAAGGAGTTTAAAGTTGGAGTGGCTTCTGGTAACAATGGCTATTATAGGATTAGTTATAATGAATCACAGACGTTTGATCAATTGGTTATTAATATCGATGCTACTATCAACTCTGCGTGTGATGTTATTTACTTGGATAATCGCGATGATTATGTATATAAAATTATGCGTTTTCCTCATGATGAACTTGCTCATTCTATTGTCGTACCTTATGAAAATACTGATATTGTACTTTTTTTTCCCACTAATACTACTGGTAAACGTGTTATTACTGCGAAAGGTGTTACTTCCTATAATATAGTTGAAGGTATTCATACTGATTCTTCTGAAAGTACTCGTGTTAATGCGTACCCCTTTCGTGCCTATGAGGCTATATATAATTCTTTTTATCGTGATGTTCGGAATAATCCTAGAATCGTCAACGGCAAACCTATATATAATAAGTGGTTACCTACTCAAAAAAGTGGTCTTGATACAACTAAATATGCTCTTCACCGTTGTACGTGGGCGCCTGATGCTTTTACCACTGCTGTTCCCGACCCGCAACAAGGAATTAAAGCGCCTCTTGCTGGATTGACTACATATACAAGTACTACTATGTTGGATAATGGAGAGATAGAATCCAAGGTAGCTACTGCGATTATAGATGAAGATGGCAAAGCGTATGGACTTGACTTCAAGTCAAATGAAGATGGTACTGCTCTCACTGAAGTAACTTATACTGAATTAGGTGCCGACCCTTCATTCCAGCGTATTAATACGTTGGATGACCTTGTATCTCAAGGTTTGTCTATTGAAACTCTTCGTAATGTTAATGCTTATCAGAAGTTTTTGGAGCTCAATATGCGTAAAGGTTACCTTTATAAGGATATCATTCAAGGTCGCTGGGATGTTAATATTCGTTATGATGAGTTGCTTATGCCCGAGTTTATTGGTGGCATGTCTCGCGAACTGAATACTAATTCTATTACACAGACTGTTGATAATTCATCTAATGGTGATTATGCTACTGCGTTAGGCTCTCAAGCTGGTATTTGTGGTGTTTATGGAAACATGGATTCCAATATAGAGTGTTTTTGTGACGAGGAATCTATTGTAATGGTATGCTTAACCATTACACCTATGCCTATATATACTCAGTTGTGGCCTAAACAATTCAGATATCGTACTCTTTTAGATTCTTTTCAACCTGAGTTTGATAATATTGGATTTCAACCTATTATGACAAGCGAAATCTCTTATAGCCCTAATCATATGGGTAATACTATCTTTGGCTATCAACGTCCTTGGTATGAATATCTTTGGAAACCGGATACTGCGCATGGAGACTTCAGGAATACTTTAAGAAACTTTTTGATGTGTCGACGTTTTTTTGATGAGCCTGAATTGTCAACTAAATTCCTAGAAGTGGACCGTTATCAAGTTAATGACGTCTATGCAGTTACTAATATAGATAATAATACTATTAACGACCATTACTATGGTTACATCAAATTTAACATAACCGCACGTATGCCAATTACTCGTGTAGCTATTCCACGACTTGATTAATTAATCAATGTTGGTGTTGTGCGTTCTGCGTAGCAGGTTGCACAACTCCAATATTGATTCTGCCGGCCCGGCATAGAGGGCAACCACTTAGATGTTTAACGGAGTAACTCCAAGGCCCCTGCTTTGGACATGCTCGCAAAATAAGAAAATATATGGCTAGGAAATTAATTACCCCATTAAAAGCGTATGACTATAGTTTTAATCCTGACGTCGATTGGATGCGTACAGTACAAGATGGTGCTATCACTCCTTCACAAATTAAAGAATTAGCAGAACGAGGTATTCCTGTTTCTCCGCAAGCCGTTGAGCGTGAAATACATGGCCGTGGAGACTGGAATATCGAGCCTATGTTTAAAAGAGGTATGGATGCCGCTACCGCTTGGGAACTTGAACAGCGTGCCAAGGCTGATTTGAAAGGTCGGATTCGTAAGGATAAGGATTTGAAATTTGTTACAAAAATTAAGAATGCTAAACAAACAAGTATGTAGTATGGGTTTTGAACAATTTATGCAGTTTGGTTCTGGTGCTAGCGGTGTTGCTGGCGCTGGTATGTCAATACTTGGCGGTATTGGTGGCTTTATTCAAGGCCGCAAGAATCGGAAGTTAGCTAGACAACTTCAGCAGCAGCAGTTGGATTGGCAGCAAGCAGAGAACGAAAGGGCATTTCAGCGAAATGTTGATATGTGGAATATGCAGAACGCGTATAATTCGCCGAGCGCGCAGATGAAACGTTTGATTGAGGCAGGCCTTAATCCTAATCTGGCTTATGGCAGTCTTGGCGATGCTAACGCTACGTCTGCACCTGCTTATAATGCGGCTAGTGTACCTTCTGTTTCTGATGCTGCTTTTGCTAATCCTTATGATTCGTTGTCAACTGCTGGTGCTTCCTTGACTCAAGCATCCGCAGTAATGTCGCAGGCTGCTTTAAACAAAGCCAACGAGAAGAAAGTAACTCAAGAGGCTGTTAGAGAAGTTATTAGGAATAATATGCTCCCGCGAACTCTTGAGATGGAATTAAACAATCTTACCCAGGTGTTTGAGAATAACAAGGAGATTCTTAATGAGATTAAAGAACGTGCTAATATGTTGGGTAAGCAATCTAAGTTGTTTGAAGCTCAGGCCGAACAAGCTAATCAGATGGCTGCTAAACTTGGTAAAGAACTGAAAATCCTGGATATTGATTACTTTATCCGTAAAGCTACTCAAGATGATACTATTAAGCAAATTCAGGCACAAGCAAGGATAACTGATGAGCAAGCTAAGACTATATCGCAGCGTATAGCGCAAGAATTGCAGCATGGCCATCTAAGCCTTCAAGGTCTCGAAAAAGAATTGAAAATGTTATCTTGGGATGTTTCTATTCGTGAAGCTGGATTGCCCCAGGAGTTTACTAATAAAATGCAGTCTCTTTTGGCAGAAGGTGCAGAAATCGATTCTGCTGAAGTGCTTTCTCAAGCATTAAAGAAGATTTCGCCTGAAATGGCAAAACGTTTGATAGCTCATCAGACATCTATTCTAGGTGATTTGACTTACTTTGCCTCGGAAATAGCTGTCCCGTTGTTGCAGTTAGTGCCTAAATATTCGCATTCTTCTAGTTCTTCTTCGCAGTCTCAAAATAGATATGGTAATTTTAATCAATCATCTTCGAAAAGTAGTACTTCTTTTTCGTGGTAAACAAGGGCGGTCAATCCGCCCTTTTTTAGAGATTTTCTAAATCTCTCTTCCCTTAACTCGATTCTTATATAGTAAATGACACACCTGCCGTCAGGCCTACTTGTAGGTCATATACGATTGCTCTAAGTGTTGATTCTTTCAACGATAACTGCCTATGTCAATTAATTGTTTACACCCTCGTTTTATCTTCCATCCTCATAGCCTGACTTTGTGTGCTCGCTATCAGAATATAGTAACCCCTCAAGGTATTATTCATTCTAAATCATGTCCTTATGTTAAGTTATCCGAACTTTCTGAAGAGTCCGCAAATGGTTATCAAATACTCAATCCTGATACCGGTCAACTCTTCCCAATGTTCCTTCAAGTTGCTTGTAACAAGTGTATTTTATGTCGGCATAAAAAA
>NFZC01001006.1_pt1 | contig 11257 bp, 20 predicted proteins | sample 1095391 | NCBI WGS metagenome assembly NFZC01 (sample SAMN03609890, study PRJNA323583) | gut metagenome | isolation source: feces | host: Rattus norvegicus | place: Denmark: Riget | collected 2013
CTAGCCCTTTCAATATCAAAGTTATGTAAAGCCATCATACCTTTGATTACATTCACAATACCATCTAAAGTCTTCTTATCATGAAGCATGGTATAGATGACATCTTTTACAGATGGCCATGCATCTCTGGTAAAATATCCATTCAAACCATTAAAAATATCTTCTACCAACTGGTCAAAATTAATAGTAACTACTTCATTGAGGTAATCCTCATTACCATAATTTTCTGCGACAACGCTAAGAGCTTCTGCAATATGTAATTTAACGAAATCAATAATCATAACTTTAATATTTATATGTTCATTAATTTAACAAAAATTATTATTGTAAATGTTTTTATTCATTTACATCTTTCAAATCATCTTCTTCACAAGGACGAGATGCATTCTTATATTCATCCGGAAGATTGATCCATGTTGTGAAGAGGATAGGTCTAGCTTCATAGTAATTACAACCAGATTCATAAGAATACATAGCTTTTACAGCATTTGCAACTTCTGTTGTCAATGAACCTTTAATTGTGTACATCAATGGATCATGTGTACCATATTTTGTTCTTACAACTACACAACGTTCCAATTCTGCAATCTTAGATTCATGAATATCAGTTAATGGATCAACACCATTGCCATATACCTTAATATATTCTTTTGCTTTCTTTTCAAATTTAGATTCTATAATCAAACCAGAAAGATTCAACTTACATACATTAATAAGGAATTCCTTATTATCAATAAATGCATTAGCTAATAAATCTTCAGAACCAATACCATATTCTTTAAGATTTTTATTTACAATATCCATTGTAAAATACTTTGTCATTACATTGAAAACTTCATTGTAAAAACATTTCTTATCCATTTTTGTTGTAAGATTGTACTTCTTCTTACTACAAGCAATTTTTGTAAGAAGATTCTTAATACCTTCTGACATGTAAATTGTATTACGTGTTTTCTTACCAAAAATATCTTTAATTGTATTCATAATCATAATAATTTTAAATATTTAACTTACAATGATAATATAGAACAACTTTGATTTATTTCAAAATATTTTCAAATATTTTTAGCAATGTAAAACTTCTGAATATTTTACAAGAGCATCACGATATGCAATCATCTTAGCATCAGAAAAATCTAATACAAAGCCAATCAATCTATCGATATCTTTCTGTTCCATCTTAACAATATTGTTATGTTCAATTCGATTACAAATAGAAATACGAAGAGTTTCAAGAGTGAATTCATAAATTGCATTAGGAGAATATGTTGAACAGAAATTAGCATTTATCATTGCCAATTCTGTAGCATAATCATTCAAAGTCTTTGTTGCTGTTACTATCATAATTATAAAATTTTAAGTTTATATATTAATTTAACGATTATAATATAGAACAAACCCCAGAAATTTCAAAACAAATGCAAAAAGTGAATGATTTTCATCATTCACTTGGTATCAATCCTAGTACTTCAAATGTAGGTTTTACACCAGTACCAAGATATTTGTCATATATGTATTTTTCACAATTTTCAAGCTTTTCTGTCCAATTTACCCATCCATGTTCATTTTTATCACAGAAATCCCACCAATGGAAAAACAAGAACTTCTTTCTTTTCTGTACTGCATATTCTTTAATAAGATATGTAGTATCATTGTAAGTATACCGCTTGAATATTCTTCTTACTACTATACGATATTTTTGTTTCAGTATAGCATCATTTACAGCAGATATGAATTCTTTCTTTTCTGCTTTATCCAATTTACTTAAATCACCAGTCGTCATCACTATCATATAATGGGTTATCATAAAAACCAGAATCAGAATAGCTATCAACATCACTGTCTTCATCATACTCTGTACAATCAAACCATCCATCTTCTGGCAAATCGTTTTCATCAATTACTTCTTCACCATTTGCATAATTCAAATACCCATTTCGATCTGTTGTCACATAATCTCCATTTTGTTGCCATTCTTCAGTCGTATATCTGTTGCCTTTGTTGATGTAAGACTCTTGCAACATTTCTTCTTTAGTCATCAAATCAATTTTCACTTCCATTAAAATTATATACTTAGATTAAAAATAAGGTTAAATAGTTTTCACAATTACATTTTCTGGACGCTTCTTAACATATTCATATTTATTTGGATAGATATCACCATCAAAATATGGATTTTCAGTTTCTATCTCTACAAATGACTTACCTATTGCAGTTACTTTACCTAAAGCAAGTGACTTCCTAGAAGATACCGGATTTGTAAAGGCTACAATATCATTTACTTTAATTTCTGTTCTAAAAAAATCTTTCATGATCTATTTATTTTGTTCAAAAATCTTTTATCAATTCTTTTATCTCACTTTTAGTAATATATTGTGGCCCATATATTAAACAAATCATCTCTTAATATTATATAAATTATTACATACAAAAGAGAGAATCCTAAGATAAATTTTTCCTGGTATTTTTCTGGTACTGCAAAGCTTGTAAATATAGCTATTACAGCACCAATCAATATACATAGAATTTCTTGCATAACATTTACTTTTCTACAAGATTGTCAATCATCATTGCTTTACCCATCATAGTATCACCACCAGAAAGTACAGCAGCATCATTATTAATGTTATACTCAATAGTCTGTAATGCACTAACTGCATGGTTATGTGAATAATAGATATTGTTTGTTTTGCTTCTGTACAAGTCAGCAACAGGATTCAACCAATAATAAGTGCAAGATACCTGACCTTTTGAATTCAGAAACCAATACTTTCTAGTATCACTAACAATATCATCTGTATTGACAATCTCCATCTTTCCATTATTCACATCTTTCACTTCCATTTCTTGAATAAATCTCAAAGGACTCCTACCATATCCCTTTCGTGGAATAACTACAGTTGGTTCTTTGATGATTTCAACAACACGATTCTTTGTTGGATTGCTAGCTGATACTTCTCTTGCCTTATCCTTATTATCTGATAGTACAATCAAATCACCTTTAGAATAATTAGATATATTGAAATTAGTAATTGTCTTATCGAAAAGACCAATCTTAGTAAGGTCTTCAAAATTAATATTTCTAAGGCAATCCTTTCTGGTTACTCCATATTGGTTTGATAAAAATATAACACCATTCACAACATAAACTCTATCATTAACATTAAGCTTAATCAATGGATTTGCCTTAACATACTTATATACATAAACTTGGTTCATCATAATTTTGTAATCTTATTTAATTCATAAAATAATAATTCAATACAACATCTCTTGAGTCCTTCAAGATTTCACTATTTCTGTCACCATGAACAACATAAATTCTCTTATTAGTAAAACCAACAACAGTACCATGTTCAAGGCATTTTCTAGATTCACCTGGATCACAAAATACAACTTTGTCACCATATTTCAAAGTGGTACCAAGAAAATCTGTCAAGTTGGTTAAATTCTCTTTATTGTGCTCTTTATTGTGCTCTTTCATAAGTCTTATCAAAAATATCCGGTTTGCATGGATAAAACTCACCATTTACACCCCTGATAATATAATCATTGATAGAAGCTTCCATATCACCTTCCAGGGTGTGAATTACAAGGATAGTTCCTTTGTTTCCAACGGTTCTACCCATAAAATTGTCAATCTCTGACAAATTCTTACCATTCCATTGAATTGCTTCAATAATAACTGGCTTCTTTCTATATTTCGTAATCATTTGTTTTATTATATTTGTTTAACGTATTTAATATAGAAAAAGTGTATGAAATTTCAAAACAAATTCAAAATTCCATGCACTTTTTAAAATTATCCGTTCAGTTTAATCGTTGTCAAATCATCCCATTCGATAATACCATCATTTACTAAGTCATCTATCAATAGCTTGTTGATTTTCCATCCAGTTCGTATTCCAATTTCAGAAACATCTAAATTATCAGGATATCTTTCTTTACAAAGCTCTATTATCAATTGCTTCTGTGCTTCTACAGCTTCTTTTCCTCTGTTATTCATAATTTTATTTTACAAATTCTGAATCATCTATAGTACATATCTTATTCTCTTTAAATGATTTCTGTACATCAATGATTCTCTGATTAGTACTTCCTCTAAATGGTATTGTTATATTTCGTTTTTCCTTTACATAAGGTCCATCAATTATAACATCACAATTCTTAATTACTTCTTTATGAGGATAATTCTTCAAATCTTCAATGAAATATCCTGTATAAAGCCAGATACTCTTTTCTGGATATCTCTTCTTTATGTTAGAAAGAAACTTAGCAAGTTCTTCTAATGCTTGTACAGACTGGTCTAATGGATCACCTCCAGAAATTGTTACACCATCAATATGTTCATCACCTATCAAATTCAATATCTTGTCTTTATAAGTGATGTTTGTATATGGTACCATATCATCTAACTTATGACCTTGAGCATATTTCCAAGTATGCTTATTCTGACAACCAGGACATGCATGTGTACACCCAGATACCCATATAGTTACTCTAAAACCAGGGCCATTGTTAATATCTGGACCAGTAACTGTTATGATATGTAAGTCGTTAGACTTGTCTATACGCAAGTTGTTAGACTTGTCTATATGTAAATCTTTTGTTTCCATATTATAATTCTTTAAATGTAAGATATTCTTTATTTGATTTTAATATAACATCAATTTTTTCAATCAATTCATTTATTATTTTCTCTTCATTTAATATTAAATCATTTTTTGATAAAATACCTATATCTTTTAATATTTCATAAACACCCGGTACAACTTGGTTTTTATGTACTCCTAATCTTTTGTTTTGATATATATTTAAATTTCTATCATATTTAAAATCAGTTTTAATATTAAAATTTCTTAATATTTTACATAAAATAGATTTAACAGATTTATCTTTTGTTGTTTGATTTCCTTGTTTTATTATTTTCCAATTATTACTTAGTTTTTTAATTGCATCATTTGGATATAATACCACTATATCTGTATCAATTAAAGAATACCAAGTTTTAGGATATTTTTTACCTTCAGAAACTTTATCTTTCATTTCTTTAGTAAAATAATTTCCTCTACCCCATTCATATACTGATAAATCTATCATTTTATCTCCTGGAAACCATTTAAATGTTTGACCGGTTTCTTTATTTCTATACCATTTTGTTCCTTTAGAACCCTTTGAACATGCAAGTATTGCATTTTTTGTTTTCATTCCTTTAATAGTACCTATACTTACATTTTTTCTTTCTGTTTTAGAATATATTTTTGTATTTTTTCCTAATATATATTGTTCTTTTGCATATTCATATTGTCTTGCTGATATTGTAATTTCTTTATCAAACTCATTTAAATCTGATATTCTTTTTCCTCTATGACATGATTTATATTTTATTGCTGACATGGTTGTAACAGTCATCATCCATAAAGCATATTTCAACTTATTTTCATTAGGATATATTCTAACAAGTAATTCATGTGCAAAATAATGTTCACGTAATGTTAGTTCAACTAAATTTTCTTCATTTGTTTCTCCTCCTAATGATTCTGGTATAATGTGGTGTAATTCAATATATACGTTATCAAGATTTTTTCTTTTCTTACAAAAATTAATTAAGTTATCATATATTTTCTTATAGTCCATTATAGCGTTACTGGTTTATCCAGTTACCATATATTTATATATAAAAATAGAACTGTGCTTAAGCACAGTTCATATTTTATTAAATTAAATTTTGTTCTACATGCTTTAATCGTTTAGAAACTTCATCTTGTTTACCTTCATTCATATTAGAAACATCAGTTGATAAATACAGTATTGTTATCGAACTAGTTTTTTATCAAGTTCTTCTCTCTGTTACCAGGAGCTCAGCGTACATATTCATCCAATTTTATTTGGAGTCGGTCACTCTTGGGAATATTTTATTCTTTTTATAAAGTTTCAATTCCTACGCGTTACAATGATTTAGAATGTTACTACTAAATTTATCTCGGTATTAACCAATAACACTTTATTGGCCTCCACCGATTTTGACCGATAATAATCAAGAATATTACTATTCAAGACGGCTATTTTACTAACCCGTGACCATTCTTAGTTCCTCTATGTTATGGCTTCCACAATGTGGGCATGTTCCATTGAAGTCACCTTTGCTATGACAATCTCTACAATAATCTAATGGGAAATGCAAAGAGAAATATGGAAGATCCTTATCCATCGCATAAACCACTAATTCTTCACAAGCATCTATATTGTTAGTTGCTGAACTTGGCATTTCAACATAAGTGATGCATCCTGCATTACTGAACTTATCCAATTCACTTTCAATATCAATTTTCTTGAAGCAATCAATATCTTTATATACAGGTACATGAGTTGAATTTGTAAAGAATTTATTGTCATTATCAGTAACACCTTTAACATCATTACCGTATTGTGCTCTGAATTTTGTCATTGCTGTCTTACAAAGGGATTCAGCCGGAGTCAGGTATACTCCAAAATTCAACTTATCATTTTTCTTGAATTCTGCACATCTGTCATTAAATAACTTTTCAATTCTCTTTCCAAGTTCAAGACCTTGAACTTCTGTCTGGTCGCATCCAATCAATATCTGCAATGTTTCTGCTAATCCAAGTTGACCAATAGCTAATGTACCGTGTTTCATAGCAGATACAGGGCCTTCTTCAGGGATATATCCAACCATAGTATTGTTTGTCCACATGAATGGTGCAGACTTAGAATTCTGACTGCAAATCAAAGTAAATCTTTCAAGAAGCATTTCTCTTGCTTCATGGATCTTCTTATCAAGCAACTTCATGAATGTTTCTACTACATCTTTGCTACCAGATTCTTTTGCCATCATAGCTAAAGTAGGCATGATAATAGTAACAGGACAAATATTTCCACGACCATCTTTCTGGTTTGCAGATAACATCCAATTGTCTTGTACTTTACCAGTTTCTGCTATCTTTCTAAATATGTCAAAGAAATAATTTGAATCACAATTGATATCATAACCATTGTATGTGCGGCATCCCATCGTGCTCATCACTTCGTATCTAGTGAATTTCTCTGCTGGTTTTACTTTAATTTCCCAACTATCTTCAATAGAGTTATAATGACCTTCTAATGACAAATAATCTTCATAATCTGGATGTTCTGACAACCATTTAGCAAATGCACAGTATGATGATTTGGAGAAATTGAGCAAATCCTTCAATGCACGATTCTTTTGCTCTCTATCAAATATATTACCTTTCCAGTTAGTACTCCAATCAACATTACAATAATTAGGATAATCACGTTGTGTTGTAGATTTCAATGATAATCTGAACAAATCATAGTTAGGACCAGGATTCTTTTTAGAACCATGAATTTCCTTACTGTATTGGAATATGCAACATGGGAATATAGCAGTACGATGATATTTACCAGTACCTTCCAACGTCATATTAATTAATGCTCTAATGATTTCACGACCTTCCTTTAAAGTACATGTACCATAATTGATGCTAGAAAATGGCAACTGAGCACCACTACGGGATTGCAAACTGTTTAGATTATGACTCATTGCTTCAGTAGCTTGTCTCAATTCCTTTAATGTAGAATTCCAAGCCTTATTCCATATCATTTTCTTCAATGGTTTCAACAATCCAACACCAGTATAAATTCTATCATCAACACTAACATGTTTGATAGATTTAGAATCAATGTTAGGTTTAGCCCACTTCATCAATGGAATTCCATCACACCAATTGTTGTAATGCTTAAAGAAACTCTTACGGAAATATGGTACCATTGACCAATCAAGATGTGATGCAGAAATACCACCAAACTGTTCAAGTGATTGTACTTGGAAATTGACAGCTATCAATTGGAACGCAGTATTCAATGAATTAGCAGGACGAATGTCACACTGTTTCAATGTAATGCCATGTTCAAGAAGAATATCAACTGGATCTGTCAAACAATTGTGCATCCCCGATACAAATTTGTCAAGGTCATGCTGATAAATCATGTTTCCTTCATGATTCTTTCTTGCCATTTTCGACATACTGTTTTTCAAAGCAAAGTCTTTACAAACAACTGCTCCAGCTTCACCAATACGACCGCTAAAACTGTTTTCATCAAGATTAGCATTCTGGTTAACTACATTCTTGGCATAAAGTTTTGTAGCAATATTCTTAGCAAGCTTTGTATTAGATTCTCGATACCTAGATCTCTCTTCTCGGTAAATGATGAATTGTTCTGCAGCTTCATTCTCTCCTACCGACATGAGGAAATCTCTCAAGAAATCTTGTACAGTCTCAATATCAACTACATCTTCTTTCATGGTTTCTAACCAAGCTCTTATTGATTCTGTAAATTTACTAATAAGTCCATCAGGAACTTCTTTCTTCACTCCATTCTTATACACCTTTTCAAGTGCATGAATTGGCTTGTTAAGGTCAAAGCCTTGGACTTTACCATCTCTTTTCTTTACTTTCATAGTTAATTTATTTCAAAGATCTATTTGTAAAAGTGGAGAGTTAGCTCTCCACTATATTAAAATAACTTCTATATCAAATCACTTGTGGTAACTTGTTTGCTACCAATATTCGGTTTGCTTCATCTAATTTCTGTCTTGTCTTTATATATAATCCAAATCCAAGACCGGTAAAACCAGAAAGCAATACCAACGTCCAAATACTTATTGTAATATCAAACATAAATTTATCCTCCTATATCTATCAACTTAATGTCTTATTCTTATTCCACTTATTGAACTTAGAATTACTGATAGTAAATCCAGCAGCACCTGGATGGCCACCTGCAGTCTTTACTAAACTCTTAATCCATCTTCCAAGATTGTATTCTCTATCATCATCTTGTCTTACATTATATACAGAACCAGACCATTTTCCATTAGGCAAATGTTTGAAGACAATGGCATGATCTACTTTATCTGCTACTGATTCGAACATTCTGCTTGATGATGGACCTTGACAGAACAATGCAACTGCCTTACGTTCCTTTCCATTAATAATGAACTTCCAATCAAAATCACCATAGTTGTTTACCAACTGCTTATTCTTGTAATTTTCATAATCAACAATGTTTTCTGCATCAAGTACGGTTTCACTAATGAAGTTTCTTCCATAATCAGATTCAGAACCATCATCGTACATAATATGCTTTACACAATCATATATTTTATCAAAATCAAGCTCAAAGTCTCTATTGATTACAAGATTGACACCATAGCAATCATCTAATCCAAGACAATACTGTTTAGGATGGAAACTGTCCCAACCAGCAAGATACTGAAGCAACTGTGGCATATTACCTTTATTCTGGTTGATTCTAAGCACATCAAACAAATGTTCATAAACTAATCCAATTGTTGATGTAGTTGTTGCTCTATATCCAGGTGTATCATCATATCCATGTTGCTTTGCTAATGCTAATGTTGGACCATGATGGTCAAACCAACTAAAGCTTAAACGACAACTATATGCATCATGCAAGAACTTCATTACTTTCCAATTATTGAATGAAATATCAAGCATATAAACATGCCCAAATTTGTTTATCCAATTATAAGGACACATATCATTCTTTCTGTCTTTAGCTAATGTATCTAGCATATTGTAATCTGCACCAAGTAAAGTAACATTTTCTTTCTTAGTTCGTAAATGTTTAGATATGCAATCAACAATCCAATGATACATCAATGCTGCAGAAAACACACCATCATTATCTTCTTTATGATATACAATCAATACTTTATTTGCATTTTCTTTTGTCAGTTTCAAAACATTCTTCATCATTAATCTTTATTTAAATTTTTAAACTCTTCTTGAATTACTACCACAACTACATAGGCAAATGCTGTAAACACCATTGATATTATCACATAAAATGATGTTGCAAATATGCACATACCCATTTTTTTCTTCAACCAAGTTTGTTGCAAAAAAATTCCAAGAAATATAGCATATAACAGCATATACAATACATGGAACCATTATTGTTCCAATATTACAATCTTGTACTAATTTCATATACTAAACATATCATCTGATTCTGTAAACATGAATGTCAATATTATAATTATGATTATAGTAAATAAAGTCATGAATACCAAATTATGAATCATAACTTCTTTACCTGTATATTCAACACCATATTTCAATATAAACCAAGCTATCCCAAATAATATCGAATATACGATACAAAAAGCCTTATGGGTGAATTTCTTACTTTGGATGAGTTCTCCTGTATTCATCATCGCTACTAATTATTAAACAAACTATACTGATAAACACAAAAAACAGATATACTAAGATGAATCCTGGAATAGTATTTTCTCCTACATTATTCAACCACATTAATGCTACAATTATCAATGTTGCAATAATATAAGTCTTGAACCCATCTTTCTGTATCTTATCTCTAAAAAATGTATTTATCGAAATTGTTACCTTCATTTCTTTCTTTTTCATCTAACCACTCTGTTAACGGGATTCCACCACATATAATGAATGCTACAAATACTAAACATGCTGAAATTGTTGTCATAAAGATTGACAAACAAAAATCTATTTTTCCATTAATATTACCCATAAAATAACCGGATAATGGATAAGACAATACAGCAGAAATCAATGAAATAGCACCATAATATCCATATAAACCCAATTCATATAGGTTGGAATTTTTCTATTCTTTACTACGTCCATATTTAGTAAAATCTACTTCTTCTTTAGCATTAGTAATATTCACATCAGTAATCTTAACATGCCTAGCAATATTTTTAGCTTCTTGTTCATTAGTAGCAATAATACTTATAGACAATGGAATTACTCTACTAGTAAACTGACCATGTACAGTAATATCAGCATGTACTTTAAACAATTTTTTATTTCTTAAGTTTTCTACAACATCCATCATAATCTATATATCAAATTTAAAAAATCAAACATAATGCAACAAAGATAGCGATACACCAAAAGATGAAACTACCTATGGCCTTCAAAACAAATGCTCCCATGAAAGCAATACTTCCAATAAACAGTTTTATGAATCCTACTACTATAAACAAGACAAATACTGTTATGAAAAGACCTGCTAATAAAGCAATTATTCCAAAAATCAATTCTATCATAATTCTATCATTTTTTGTTCAAATATAAGATAGAACAATTTTGATTTATTTCAAATTTTTATTTAAATAAAAGATGCAAAAAAGTCACACAGGGACGTTAAATATATTTAAGGTATA
>NFZC01004484.1_pt1 | contig 11152 bp, 26 predicted proteins | sample 1095391 | NCBI WGS metagenome assembly NFZC01 (sample SAMN03609890, study PRJNA323583) | gut metagenome | isolation source: feces | host: Rattus norvegicus | place: Denmark: Riget | collected 2013
ATAAATCTCTATTCTTTTAACTGTCCAGCAACATCACCAATTAAATTTATAAAATTCTCCCAGCACCATGTATTATTTTGAGCATATTCGGAAGTAGCTCCCTATCTACCAACAGATTTAGACCATCCTTCTATGGCAGAGAGAGTAGGACTGTCTGAACCAACTATCATTTTACCAAGTGTTGCACCTAGTCCAGCAAGTTGAGTAGCAATACTTAATCCAGCTACTACAGGTCCAACATAAGGTATAAACATTGTTCCTACTAACGCAGCGTTTTTTAAAATAGAACCTCCAACACTTTTCTAGTTAATGTCGTCAGAATCAAAAAAGTCATATTTATTTAAGGTAGAGCCATCTTCAGTAAGTACATTCATCTTATTAAGTACTCTGCGTCCATAAATGTCTCTACCATCCAGTTTTTCGTAAAAATAGGAACCATCTTCTCCGATTTTCAAATCTCCTTTTTTATGCTAGACTTCTTGTCCAGTAACAGGGTCAATATGTGTTCCATCAGCATCCCACTGGGCCATAACTAGGGTATCAAAGAAATAATCAAAGAATCCATCATGGGCGTCTGTACCCCATTTAGCCTTAGACCAATCTGCATCGCCGTTTTTGTAAACTTCTGTAGGATTTAATAATACTCTACTTGCTTGAGCTAATTCGTCCGTTGATTTAGTTCTTTCTCCAACTTCTCCTAGTCTAGTAATACTAGAAGAAATTCTATCTGGGTTAGATACAAGAACTTGTCTAAAATCAGGCCCTGTTCTGCGTTGTTCGACAGGAGCATCAAAGTTATCTCTATGATATAAAGCTTGTTTTTCTTGATTCTTATAAAAATCTTTTTGAGACATTGTATTATAATCTATCAATGCTTTATTATAGGCATCAGTAAATTGTTTATCATCAAATTTTCCTTCATCGTTAGAAAAAGTTTTCTATATTAAAGGATTATTTTTATAAACTTCTTTATCCTATAATGATGTATTCGTTATATTAAAACCTATTGTAGCAAAATCCTCCAAACTAAATTGAGGATTTGCTACAATATTTAATAATAGGTCATTGTCTTTCTTTTCCATTATGGTTGCCCAGGATTTTTATATGAACGTAACAATTCGTTTCTTCTATCTGTTTCTTGTTGTCTGTTTTCCATCTCTAGTCCAAGTTTTCTAGAAATTGTTTGTCCAGATCCAGCGGCAGCATTCCAATCATTAACATTAAGAGGAATCCAAATTGTACCTTCTAAGAACATATCATAATCTCCTTCAAATATTCCCCAATCATTTTTATCGAATTGAAGTTTGTCTTGTTTAGTTTTTTCTTGTATAGTACTAATAAGTGCATCAATCTATGCATCATCAGTAATTTCATGTAATAACTAACTACTATTACCTAAAGGATCAACCCCCAAAGTTCTATTGTCAGCAGTACCATTCATAACTCCAAATCGTCTCCAATTACCACTTACAATATTACCATTACTATCGTAAGCAGCACCCAACCCTACAGATTGAAGTATCTGATTAATCTAGTCAGCATGTTCTGCTACAGAATTTGGATCATCCATATTAATTCCAGCTTCAGCAATAAGACGATCTGCCTCTTTCTTAGCCTGTAATGTTGTAGGCCTAAGATCTGGATTACCGTTTTCATCTACTGGGAAATCTATAGAACGTAAAGTTCCGTCAGATACAATTATCTAATTTAGATATAGAGGATTAATTTTTCTTCCTCCCATTGTAACATTATTCCAATCCAATATGGGACCAAACTATCCCTAACTTATTTCCTACAGAGTACATCCAGCTCCTAAAGGTGTTCCATCCTTTTTAACTAAAGGAAGAGTATTAGATGTAACACTTGTAGCAACATTTGTTCCAGGATTAATTACAAATGATTCCTTTTGTCCATAACCTCTAAGAAATTGCTATGCAATATTGATTTCTTCATCATCTAAAGAATTTCCTTTTCCAGAAGAATCTCTTTTACTTCCATCTGAATTTATTCCCGATTCATATTCAATGTCTACTTCTTTAGAAGGATTCATTTGAGAAGTAATTAAACTCCAGATAATTTCTGTAGCTCCTTTAGTTGGATTCTCAGCATCACCAGAACGTATTGCTAGAAGTGCCTAAGCATTAGAAGGTAATGAAGAATATATATATTTTAAAGCCTATTCGGCCTGTTGTTTCTAGTCTTTAGTAATAATTTTAGCTTTATACATTCCATCAATTCCGAGATTACTTTGCTCTTCTTCACTTAACTATTGAAGTAAATGTGCACCAGCTAATGCCTTTCTATCAGAGACTGAAATGTTTCCAGAGTAACTCTAATCAGAAGAACCTAGCTTAGAAAATCTTTCTTTAATCATGGAATGTACTTTTTCCATACCAATACCATTACTAACAATATCTAGTATCATATTGTTATTTACAAATCTCTTATCCCAAGCTCTCATCTAGAGTAGGTTAGAGTTTGTTAATGGTATATATTTATCCTAATTTTTTAGGAAGTCTGAAACAGAAACTTGTTTCATTTCATCTTTTTCATCTTTAACTATAACTTTACCAGACTCTGTTATTGCTAACTCATTAATTCCTTGATTCTTCTCGGCTTGTTTATAAGCCTTATCATATTCTTTCTTATTAAAGTTAGCACTCTTAATATTATATGTTATCTAAGCATACATACTAGACAGACTAGAAGTACCTATACCATCTGTACCTAATATAGAAGAAGCCTAATACATTCTCTAAATACTATTAGTAATGTATTCCATCTCATTAGGTAGTCCATCTACTTCTTTTAATAAAGAAAATAAATCTTTCTCAGTTAACATTCCTTTTTTATCATCGTTATCATCATCTTTGGACGAAGAGACACTAGAGATTCTAGACGAAGCTCTTCCTCCAGAAGATTGAGGAGTCTGTAATGGCATATAAGTAGCAAACATGGAGGCAAAGCTGCCTCCAGTTTGCTTTTTAGGTATTAAATTCATTTTTTACTAGATGTGTTACTAGAAGTAGGAGTAAATCTAAAGTTTAAATCTAAAGGTCTAAACCCTCTCCATCTATTCTAACGTGCTTTGAATATTTGTAAACGATTCCATTTCTATACTGCAGCCTTTCTTGCAGCTTCGATATAAGCATTCATTTCAGCAGTATAATCCTCTCCAGCAGCTATCTTTCTATTAAGGGCTTGTTTAGCAGCGTATACAGTATCGTCATATTCTTGTTGTGCTCTAGCTTGCTCAGCAGCATACATAAAGTCTTTCCAATCACTAATATCCTGTTTAGCTTCACTCTATTGTTCATATAACCAATTAGAAACAGCTTCCCAGTTTTTGAGTTTATGGTCAGCTTCAAGTTGGTTTTTAATTTTATTATAATCAGCAATAGTAGCAATATTTTTATTAGCAAGCTCACTACGACTAAGGATATTCTTCTATTCTAATTCTCTAGCATACTTAGCTGTTTCCTCTATTTTCTAATTATCAGCTAACATTCCTTTTTCAGCTTCTGCACTAGCCTATTTATTAGCTTCTAGTCTAGCGGCTGTATTTAATGCTGCATCAGTAGTAGCATCGAGTCTAGCTTGATGGTTATAGGCTTCTCCACGATTTTTATGATATGTACGAGTATCAAGAGCACCATGAACAATATCAAAGAGATTAGGGCCATCATATATTACAGGACGCATCTTATTAAGTGTATCTTTAATACTATTATTAGTCTAAAGAGTACCAAGTAAGCGGCCTAATCCTAACCCTTTTTCACGAAGATCTACCATTGGGTTTATCTATGTTTCCTCCTCTATTCTTGTAGGATCACCACCTCCTATAACTTCAGTTCTATTACCTGAAGGAGCTATTAGATTAGCGGGTGAGTCTGGAGCTGTTATTTCATAATCATCCCAATAGATTGTCTTATCCTTATTCCAACCAGATGCTGCAGGGTCTTTAGATATAGTATAGTTCTTAGCAACCTCTGGGTCTACCCAATGTTTTACACCATTCTAGTCAGTATAGAAATAACGTTTACCTCTATTTAAGAATACATTATGTCTAGCTCCTAGAATTCCATCATTACGGATATAGTTTACATAATCCTTTAAATTGGTAAAGGTTTGAGAACGACGACCATAAGTATCGTTTAGCTTAGCACTCCAACGACCTCTTATTTTACCATTTTCGTCATAGAAAGAAGCTAATGAACCTACAGGTAATTTTTCATCAACTGCCTTTGCCCAAGCCTCTCCCATTGGAGTAAAGTTTCCATCAGGGCCAATCAAGTCTTTGCCAAACTTTCGATAATAATCACCTTGTTCAAAGTTTTCAACATATGCTCTATCATTACCAACAGAAGGTTTATATCTACCTTGACCAAGACCATTTACATCAGAAACATAAGGATCAAAGTTGTCATCAGACATATCGCCATTTACTAACTTTGTAGTATCGTAATTGTAAGCATAACTAGTAGGATCGTAGTCTACTATACCATCATACCACAGTTTAGTTCCGTCTACAGCTTTGATTACATCTTTTTTCTCAGAAACGAAAGGGACTTTATTTCCCTCTCTCCAGAAATATATTTTTGACGGGTCGTTAATATTATATATTGCGTTATTAGCTCCCGGAATTATTTGAGCAATTTCTCTCTTATTCATAAATGACCAATTACCACTATTAATTAGTCTACGAAGATTATTTACAGTTCTTTGACCATTATATGCTAAGTTTTCAGCTATACGCCCATCAGGTAATTGAAATCTTCTAGGCATTTTTAAACCTAAAAGCCTACTATTAGGTGCAGGTAACTATCGTTGGCCAGAAACTAATATAGCCTATGATGTTACAGGAGTTGCAACAGGATTTTGTATAGGAGCTGCTGGGCCAGTAGTGGACTGTGTTGTAGGTTTTGCTGGTTCTACTGTAGGTCTGTTCTATTTTGGAGTAGATATTAATCCTCGAATTTCAGATTCTTTTGGACTACCTGAGTTAGGACTAGCTGCTTTTTTCTTTAATCCCCAATTATAAGGATTCCATGATGATATACCTTCACCAGTATTATACATACGATTATATATCCAAGCATCAGACCATTTCTTATCAACACTTCCAAATCGTGGAGCAACTCTAGAAAAATCATAACCAGTTATATCCTAAGCATCCTTAACAGCTCCTTTAGATATGTCCTTCTACCATGGAGTTAACGCTTTTCTACTAGTTAGTATCTCGTCATTTTCATGACCCTTGACTTTCTATATAATAGCATTTACATCTTTAATATTTTTTGAATTTTTTATTGTTTCAAAATCACTCTAACTAATTTCGCCTTCTTTAGTTCCGACTTTTATTTCTCCATTCTTAGTTTGTATTGATGCCGTTGTTTTTCCAGCATTTGCTATCTTAGCTTGTTGTTTCATAGCTGATGCTTTAAATTGAGCTGCACCCATTCTACTAACGCCAGCTACTGTCTAAAATGCTAATGCTACATTCTTCCAATCCTCTACTGTAAGAGTTTCGTCAGAAGTTATTTTTTTCAATGATTTATGAACTTCAGGATCTAGCGCAACTTTTCCTGCATTAGCTAAAGTTATAATTCTAGGTACATACTTAATAGCTATTTTTAATATTTTTGCAGTTTTCCCAGTAGTACCAAAGCCGGGAATAAGTCCTACAGCATCCATAGCAAGACCAAACGCTGCGTTTTTAAGAGCATCACCTGTTGAAACACTATCATCATAGAAGTCAGCTCCAAGATTCATTGCTGTTGAAGTAACACCAGTAACAGCAGATGCAGCAGTACCGTAGCCGGGTACCCATGCAGAAACCATACTAAGTATATCCATAGCCATAGCTCCCATACGTGTATAATCAATGGCTGTAAATCCTTCTTCACCGGGTTTACGTTGTCCTGCCAAATATTGTTCTTTAGTTTTACCACTTTCAGCTATAGCTTCATTTAAGGCTTTTTCTTCTCGTGCTTTTTTTTCAGCCTCCTATCTTTTAAGAACAGATTCAACAGACTCGAGATCGCCAAACTGTATTCCAAACTATGCCTTTACAATCTAACCACCATTTTTCTAAGATGGTACTGCCTAAGTCGGCATAAAAGCAGCAAATTCAGGAAGAACGTCTAAGAGTAATTGTCCATTTGCACCTCTTACTTGTGCTACTGGTTTATCATACATTCTACCTGTATTTGGATCATATATTCTAGCATAACCATTAGCTGTAAACATAATCTAGTGACCTTCGGCTGTAGTAGGCATTGGGCCATTATCCATCTAACTTTGAACTTCTGAATACAGCTTCATTAAATACTTAAATATCTAACCGTTAGTAGCATCATCAGGGACTTCTTTGAACGTCCCGTTACTATTTCTATATACAAGATTTCTAGATACTCCAAAATGTGCAAGACTACCTTTCTGATTCCACCAATTAGCATCTTTTTTATACACATCGTGAGAATTGAGGTATGCCTAAAATTCTTTCATGGATGTTAATATCCACTACTTTCTAGCTTCCTGTGCATTTGACGATAAAGTATTATCCCTAACTCCAGAAGTTAGTGGTGTAATCCTACTAAGGTCTAGAGATAAACCTCTATTAGGAAGTTTGGTATATTGATTTCTCTAATTTAATAAGTTAGTCTATTGATTAAGTAAATCAATCTATACCTAAGTTTGAGCTAATTGTAAATCTTCTTGTGCTTTATCTAATGGTGTTTTTTCAGGTTCAGGTTCTTCAGTAGGATAGAATTGTGATAAGTCAATACCTATTCTACTTAAATCCATCTATTCTTTAGCGGATAATTGCTAATCAGCAATAGCCTAATTAAAGGCGTCTAAAACAGATTGACCATAATTAGCATCAAAATCCTCATATTCTTCTGGATCTAAACTATTTACGTAATTCTATAGCATACCTAGAATAAATTGATTCTATTCCTAAGGCTGCATCTAGTTAAATAAGTTATAATTAATCTTCTATTTATCTAGAAAGTTATTCCAAGCCTCAGAACTACCAAACTTAGGTAGTTTAGGTGGAGTATATACAGATTGATGTTGCATCACTTCGTTAAGGAAGTTCTATGCAACTTTGTATTCGTCGAATGGATCTCCTGTATTATTTGTTAACTAGCCAGTAGTATCAATAGACTGATTGCCAAAACCTGCATACATTTCTCCATTAGCATATTTTTGAATCATTTCTCGATATGCCTTTCGTGTTCTTTCTTTTTGAGAATCGTCTAATTGATTCTAAGCTGCTAACCAATTTTCAAAGTTAGCTTCGGCATCTCTTACAAATTGATTGGTATCAACTTCGTCAACACCTCTTTTAGTAAGAGCTGACTTTTTAGATTTCTTCTTGTCTTTCGTTTCGTCCTTATTAGAACCTCCGTTTTCAAATTTTCTTACTTGAGCCATATAATAAATAAAAATGGGAACCTAATAATTAGATTCCCATTATCCTTTAATAGTTAATTTAACGTTTGATGCGATAAGAGAATCGACCTCCTTTGCGGAAAACAGGTTCTCCTTGTGGTTCTGCGGGAGCGCCTCCTCCTTGTGCCTACTGAAGCATCTAAACAAATATCTAACAAACTTGCATTGCCATATTACAATCTTGTGATTGTAGAGCCTGCATAGCCATTTGAGCAAGCTACATAAGAGGATCTTGACCTTCCTAAGCAGGTGCTCCTTCAGTCATGGCACCTTCTGCATTTGGATCCATACCCGGATCTTCTACTGGAGCGGCTTTCATAGCACCGCCCTCTTGAAATTTTTTAATTTTAGGACTTAATTTCATAATTTTATATTTAAGTTAATATTAACAATAAGCTAATATAATACTTTTTTGAGATAAAACCAAATATACAACTAATTATAAATTCTGTTATTTATCTTTCTATAATTGAACATATTCTGGTTCTCTATTATCTTGTTTGTCGAATACTTTGAATATATATTTACCTAAAGCCTTATAGTCTTTATCTTCTTTAGATAAATCGGCCCTCTTAGCCTTTCTTATTAACACCTTAGTTTCTTTTCGTGAGATTATCCTTTCTCCTCCCCAGAGTGGCATTTGTGTAGACCCATCAGGTGCTAAGACTTTCATTACAGGAGGTTCATCTTCATCCTCAAACTCTAAAATATCACCTTCCTTAATTCCAGAACCTTGATTGACTTCAAGAACATAAGAAACTGGACTAGATTCTGTCATAAGCTCTTCAGATTCTGGTTCCCCCTAATGCACAGATATTACTTCCTAATCTTCGTTTATAAAGATAACATCAAGAGGAATCAGAGTATCTTTCATCCAAAAAGTACACTCAGTTTCAGGAGGATTGAAGTAAAAGAGCATACCCTCATCTTTGGGCAGCTCTTTTACTCCTTGTAAGCCTTTCTCTCTTTCTTCTGGTGTTTTAGCTTCTCGGACTTTGTACTCTTTATTATTTATTGTTATTGTTATCATTCATTTTTTGTAATTGTTTGTATACAGTATCTCGTGCCTTATTGACTTCCTTTACATCAGATGTTCCTGAATTACTTCTCATATGTAAATCATTCTTGTTATTAATCGGCTTTACGTTAAAGGTAATAGTTGGTTCAAATATCTCCTTCTCGCTATTTAGTGCGTTTAGATTTCCAACCAAATAAAGCCTTATAAATATTATTTTTAGGAACTAAGTTGTTTATATTCTTTGCTAAGGTTTTCCAGGTTTTTGCATATATAATCTACCATCCCATCCTCTTCCATAGGTTATACCATTTATCTATATTCTCTAGTTCTTTTTTAAACGACTAAGTCTGGCACTAAATGCTTTTCCAGACTCAATTTCTTTTTGTGTTAAAGCTCTTCTTGCAATATCATTCCAAGTTCCCTTAGATCTTAAAAGAGCCTTGTCTCGCTACATATCTGATAATGGAGTAGGAGTAGCTTTATAAATATAATCATAGTCTCCAGATGGAGAAACTATTTTATAAGTATCGCTACCTATTCTAGTAACTTTGTAGCCTGCTTTAGTATTCCAAACCTCGCCTATTTTCATATTCCTAGATAGTGCTATATTTCCAAATTTTGAAAATCCTCTATCATATCCAGTCGATTTTGAAGGATCTGCAGGAGTTGCAGGTTTATCACCTCCTTTATTTCTAGTTCCTCTATTACTACTTCCGGAGTATCTAGTCCTAGGAACAAAAGTAGCACCTTTCATATCTTGTTCAGTAGATTGTAGGCTAGACTAGTCTGCATGATCTTTATTCCATGCCTCCATCGACTTACGACCAAATTTACCATCTACTGTAAGTCCATCATGTTTAGCTTGCCAATCTCGAACTTCTTGTTCTGATAGTAATCCAGCTTTCACCGCTCTCTGCCCCCAGAAAGTCTTAGCCCAATCACTATTTAGAGCTTCATTTTCTTTTTTCCATCTATCAGATATATTCTCAGAATACTTCATTATGTCCGCAGCCATTGTACGTACTTTATTGGTATAATAATTAGTAAGATCATCCCCCCATTTACGATAAGCATTTAGATAATTCTAGTTTGCCTAATCGAATTGTAACCTAGCGTTCTATTCTTTTAATCCAGCTCTTCCGAATAACTTATCCCAGAAACTAATCTTTGGTTTATTATACTATGGGACTTTCATAGTAAATGGTGCTGGTTCAGTCTAGCTTGCAGAAGTCTATGCAACTGGAGTTTGTGTTGTAGTAGGAGTCTCTATCGTAGATTGACTTTTAGAAGTTTCCTCTGTAGAAGTACTTGAAGGGCGACGAAACAAACCTGCTGTATAAATATTACGCATTGTCCTATTCTATATATCATTAAATTTTTGATTTAATATATCAGCGCTGGTCTAATACCCGTCCTCTCCCTTCCTAATCTTCTTTCCACATTTTGCCTTTATAATACTGTTATATATAATCGGTTTAGATATTAGTTTGCTCATTATTCAATAAATTTGTTCTATCCTAAGTATTATTTAATATTTCATCAGTTAGTAACTTGCCAGCTTCGATAGCATATTGATCATCTTTAGATTCTTCATATTTCTTTTGTAAATCTTCTATCTATTCGGTTACAGACAACCTAAAGATGAGTTCAGAATGCTCTATCTCGGCTTGCTGTTCAAGTTCTCCATCTTTATTTACACTTACTACTGGAATACCTTTCTTAGTAATACCCTCTATATCCATACGATGCTTTCTTGCATGTAGTGCACCCTCTGGTATTACGTTAAAAGCACCTCCCTTCTAAAAAGACTCTACTTCTGTAGTAGGTTCAATGTCTACTACGTCTATTATTTCATAAGTAGGTTTAATATCTACTACTTCTGCAAGTTCTTGGAGTACACCACCTTGTTTATGAACTGCATATACACTTGGATCTTTCTTTCCAATAAGTTGTGCAATTCTACGCATCCTACCGAAGGGGTCAGCGGCTAAGGATTTAACCATATCAGCAGAATCTCTAATTTCACTCATTCTTCTCTCTAAAAACTGCCCCTTATCAATTTTTTTATTTGCCTTTCCAGCGTTCATACCAAATATCCCAGAAAGACCTCCATAACGTTTACCTGCAACGTCTTCGGCTTCATGTATTTTATTATAAGCACCGCTATAAGCACTGCCTACCTAACTTTCTAGTTTAGTATCAGCCTTAAAGTCTTTAGATTTAGAACTAGTTATATTATTTAGACCATCAAGTATAGCTCCAGAACTTCTTACAAAACCGTTTTTGGAATTTTTCATATAATTTATTCCAGTATTGTAGGCAGCACTATTCTCTACAGGATGCCATTTATTAAGAAGATTACTTGTTATAACCATTCCTGAAGCTAATACATCACCATATGCTTTCATCTACTCCTTATCCATACCTTTGAAAGTAGATTTTTTCTTAAAAGTAGATTTTTTCTTATCATCGGAATCGTTAGGATTCTATCTACCACCTTCTACTGTAGTATCAGGCTATCCTAGTATAGTAGGAGCTTCAGTTTTCATAGTATTAGTTATAATATCTTCTGTCCTTTTAAAGGTCTTAGGATACTAAGTTATAGAATTTTTTTCAGGATCTACTGAAAATGTACCATCATTCTAATATAATAAATTAGAATTAAACTGGTTTTCC
>NFZC01010813.1_pt1 | contig 11113 bp, 15 predicted proteins | sample 1095391 | NCBI WGS metagenome assembly NFZC01 (sample SAMN03609890, study PRJNA323583) | gut metagenome | isolation source: feces | host: Rattus norvegicus | place: Denmark: Riget | collected 2013
AAATCAAGAACTTTAAGGAGGATTGAGTATGGAAAGACAAATTAAATTCAGAGGCAAAAACAAGCGCACAGGAGAGTGGTGCTACGGCGATTTGGAGTATAACAGAAGCAAGAGAATTGCACGAATACACTCCTATGATGACGAGGGACGATATTTAGTACAGACAGAAGTCGATGAGAACACCATCGGGCAGTTCACAGGACTGCACGATAAGGACGGAAAAGAAATTTATGAGGGTGATATTGCAGATTTAGTTAGCATCACTCCAAGATATTGGAGAGTCGTATATTCTGGTGGAACTTTTTCGCTTTATGGCATAAATTCTACTTTGCCGTGTTGGAAGCCATTCTTTAACGATGAATATGGTGTATGTTACGTGTATTCATTTATTGGCAATATTTACGACAATACAGATTTAGCGAAGGAGGATTAATAATGGGTTTCACGCAACCGTGCTTCATCCGCAAGAACACTGCGGAGCTTAGAAAGAAATTTGAGGAGTTGGGGTATAAGCTCAATCACGGCAAGGCATGGGGAAAGTATCTCGCAACATTCCGATTTACAGACACAAAGGAATGGAGATATGTTGCTTCGCCCGAATGGGATTTAAAGAACAATCCCGACAAGAATGTAGCCATTGACTGCGGAGAGAACGAGGACTTGTTTCTCGCATTAGCTGCTTTGCGCTCGGACAGCGATTATATGCAATGGTTCACAAATGGAAAGAATTGGCTATTACACCAAAGCCACGAACTTTTTGTGTCAGCTGCTCCTATGGTAGTGTTTAACGCTTACCACAAGGCAACCGTGCAGGAGATTTTGGAACACTTCAATAATTCCACTTCATCACATAAAGTTACTAAAAGTTAGTAAAATGAATATACAAAGTTATAAAAGTTAATTATATATAAGCAACTGAAAATAAATAGTTTAATATTTGGTCAATTCGTAAAAAATGACTACCTTTACACCATAATTAATAAGCATATAAAAATAGGAGATAAGAGCAATGAAAGCAATTTTAGATTTTATCACAGAAGACATTCAAACAAGAATGACACGTTTAGGTATCGTAGCAAACTTCCACATAGAAGAAACTACAGATTTAAGGAATAATACAAGAATTAAGCTTGTAAGTTCCAGATTCACCATGACTCCAATGATATTTAAGGAGATATATGTAGAGGTGAATGTGTTTGTTTACGACAATTCAGAGTATGAGAACTACAAGGAAATCAGATGCGATGTGAGCCTCTGTTACAAGACATGGGACAACGGCATGAACGGATTGAACTACGGTTCATTCCTCTATACCATCGAGAATAAGTGGTTTGAAAAAGATGACCCTAGATTTCTCAACAAAGAAGGAGGTATTGAAATATAGTAACTAACGTCTAACACTGTTAAAGCAATGAAAAAGAATATAGCAACAAAGCAGGACGAGATAGATATCCTTCAAAGTCTGAAGGGAGATACATATTTCTCTCAGTACTTCAAAGACGAAGACATAGACCAGATGTGCGAGAACATCAGGAATGATTTCGCAATAGAGTGTGGGTGTAAGTTCCATCAGAAAGAGGCCTTTGTTAAAGAGCTACTCAGCAAGGAGATTAGCAAGGGGAAAGAAATGTTAAATGATTTTGCCTTTAAGGGAATTGACCTTTTCAATGGAGAAGTAACAGAGGAGTATATTATGTATCTTGCAGGTTTTGTTCCTATTAAGGACATTATCAACTATCAGCATGAAAAAGGCTATCCTCTTATTAAGTGTGAGATTGATTATCTTGTAAGCGAACTAAATAAGCAAGCATAATGGAAGAGATTTGTTATTACTGTGAGCACTTAAGTCTGAGAAATATTCCCTCAGACTTCAGGTGCCAGCTAACAGGTGAGAGTGTAGAAACGTATCATTATTGCAACAAATTCGAGAGAGCCAATGAGAACGATTAAATTCAGAGGTAAAGACCCAGTTTCCGGCAAATGGTTTTACGGTGACTTAAAAACAGACCTTACACCCAAAGGAAGCATGACAAAATGTCCTGCTATAGGAACAACAGAAGGAACTATAGGAACGTTTTTCGTATCTCCAGAAAGTGTAGGTCAGTTCACTGGCTTATATGACATTAACGGAAGAGGAATCTATGAAGGTGACATCATCACAAGAAGAAGCTGCGAAGGTAAACTTATCGTTGTATATGATGAAGACAAAGCATCTTTTGTTTGCAGGCTTTTTGTTGGTGGCAAGCTACTTATAGGAAGCTGTTATTACAGTTTGTACGAACTGTCTAAGTCGTTCATCTTAACTGTTGTAGGAATGTCAGTGTATAAGAAGAAAGGTACAAGATGAAACCAAAGGGGAACGGACTTGTTGAGCTTCACGACAGCAAGCAAAAGGAACGTGGATTCTTCTGCATGCAGCTGGTAATGTATCTGAACACAGAAGCAGAACTAGGGACAGAGCGTTATCGTGAATTGTGGGAAGAGAGGTTCACGGAAGCAAAGCTCGGAGCCTGCGCATACCGTGACCATTGCTCCATATACGCAAGAACCATTAAGAATCCCCCTGTTCAGTTAGATTTATTCACTCAAAACACATAGACTATGAAAAAGATAATGTTTAACGACTTCTACGGCTTAACTCAAGATGTTCTTGAAGGTCGTAAGACAATGACAAGACGGTTAATCTCCTCCAAGGAGCTTGAACGAATAGACGAATTTCAGGTAGAGTATTACAATGCCACTTTTGATAGACTTGATGGTGTAGATTTGGTTAAAACCTACTTCTCGCATCACCCAGAACGTTTACCTTACAAGGTTGGAGACCTCGTTGCTGTAGCTCAGAAGTACAAAGACTGTGACAGTGGTAGCATGTGTATATGTTGGGAAAGTCTAAAAAATGCTATTGGAATAGGAAATGCAGGTTGGAACAACAAGATGTTTGTTCGTGCAAACTTAATGCCACACAAAATAAAAATGCTCAGTTATAAAGTCGAGTACTTGCAGGATATTTCAGACGACGATTGCATTGCAGAAGGCGTTCTTAGCTCTGACAAATACGCAATGCCTTACGGAATAACAGACATAAAAGCATCTAATGGAGTATTCTTCTACTATTCTACTCCTAAAGAAGCATACGCTGACCTAATAGATAGAATATCAGGCAAAGGTACATGGAAGAGAAATCCAATAGTCCTTGCTTATAAGTATGAACTTGTAAAATGATAGAATTATGAAAGCTATAATTGTTTATTCCGGTAAGGGCGGTGTTGGCAAAACCACAACCACAGCCAATATTGCCAGACTGCTTGCAAAACAAGGGCACAAGGTTTTTGTAGTAGATGCAGATATTAATACTCCATCTATGAACACAGAATTTGAAGGTGAGCATCCACAAGAAAATATATGGGTTCATTCTTCAGGAAATATGTTTGATAGATTCATTTATCTTGAAAAATCAATGGTAAGGCAGTATCTTGAACAGGCAAAAAAATCCTTGAAAAAAATAAATCCTGATTATGTGCTTATAGATACTCCTCCAAGTGTTACCAATGTGCATATAGAAATGCTTAAACGTATCAAGGTTGGCTACATTCTATTTGTTACCCAACCTACCAAACTTAGTACGCAAGATGTTGTACGCACTATGGACTTCTTCCGTGAACGATGTGGCATGGTAAGCTGCGGTATTGTGGAAAATATGTGTTGCGATACAAAAGTAAGAGAATATCCGATTAAACTTGTTGCGCAGATACCTTTCCAAGACAAGATGAATACAGACAGTATTCTTGTTAATGCACAAGTTGAATTTCAAAAGATAGTTAATGAGATTGTTAATAGTGAAAATGTTGTTCTTGAAGAATATTCCACTAAAGACGGATATGATGAAAGTTTCGATATTGTACGCATATCATGTACGTATAGACACAAATATGAATTTCAGCTCAAATATGATAATGGCTCAGAGAAGACCCTAGTGCTACCAAAACTTAAATTTCTATCTATCAGGACATGGGACTATATAAGGAAGCATATACAATATGATGGCTTTATGGGTGGTACTCATTACGATGAAAGGCTTGTAAGATGTGATTCACAGAGGGTTGCCAGAATTATTAACCATTTCCAAGGAGATGAAAACGCATATTTCATGGTAACAAACGCTCCCAATACTGAAATCAATCTTATTGCAGGTGAAATTGGTATCTGTTCATTAGTAAAAGGTCAAGAAAGTTATTTTGAAATACCACGTATAAGCTACCAAACAAGCCGTGGTAGTGTAGTATTGTTTCCAGATGAAGTAATGCCTGTAGATATGTCCTTACTTCAACATCAAATCAACGAAGGTTACATAATGCTTAGTGACAGTCGTTATCTTCCTCCTAAATCCTCAGTCCAACAATGTTACAATGTTTTTGGCATCAGGGTTGGACTCTACAAAAATTGGGAACAGATTTATGACAGTTGGATAAACAATTAATGTTTAAATAGAAAACTTAAATTTGAATAAAATGACGTGTACAACAAGAGAACAAAGTGAAGTACTTCTGAAATTAGGAGAGTCACCAGATACTGCAGACATGCACTATCATCACAGAGAGAACAGAGTCGAAGCTTTTCAATATGAATTGTCAGCTGCACCTCCTACGTTAAGGGGTAAGTTCTGGACTCCACAGAGAATCGAGAAATTAAAATCTCCATTCCACAAGCATAAGGACGGCACCCCAATGACAGGAGAAGAAATCTTCGATTCTCTGTGGGGCAAAGATGTCCCTGCGTGGAGCTTATCAGCATTACTGAATTTGCTGCCAAGCGAGATAAAGATTTACACTCCAGACGGTCCAGAGACGTATGTTGTAAGAATTGAGTTCCACACCAAGGGAGAACGATGGTATAGCATAGCGTATATGGCTGGCTCCAAGCATCTGTATTAGATTACAGAATTAGACCTAGTTACAACAGCTGTCAAAATGGCAGAGAAACTGTTTGTAGCTGGATACAGGTTTAACGAAAGTAAATAACAACAAACCAATAGAGTAATGAACGTATTTAAAGAAAATCCAGATTTCTACCCGACACCGCAAGCTGTCATAGAACAGATGCTGCTCGGAGAAAACATTATCGGGAAAACGGTTCTCGAGCCCTCAGCAGGCAAGGGAAACATCGTTGACCACTTGAAGTTAAATGGTGCAGGAAATGTCATTGCTTGCGAGAATGACCCGAATATCCGCAAGCTGCTAAACGGCAAGTGTGAGATAATCGCAGAAGACTTCCTGACGGTGACATCAGATATGGTTAGCCACGTTGACTACATCATTATGAACCCTCCATTTTCGCAGGGCGCAAAGCATATACTCCACGCCTGGGAAATTGCTCCTGCAGGATGTGTCATCATCGCCCTCAGCAACAGCAGCGTGTTTGAAACGTGGAGGACAGAGAGCAGAACATTGAGGGAGACCGTGCAACTATACGGCAATTCTGAATACCTCGGCAATGTGTTCAAGCACTCTGAAAGAACGACCGACGTCAGCGTGTCATTAATCAAGCTGTATAAAGAAGGTGCCGGTGACAACGAGTTTGAAGGTTACTTCTTCTCATCTGTTGACGAGGATGCCGCAAACCATAATCAGCAGGAAGGCATTATGAGCTATAATGTAATCCGTGACCTCGTGAACCGCTACGTCTCAGCAGTGAAGCTGTTTGATGAAACAATGGCAGCCACCAAGCTCATAAATGACACCGCCCGCTATGTTGACTTTACAACTGATGCGGAAGGTAACACGCATAAGAAGTCTTACGACTATCTTCCTATCAAGTTCGGAGCCACAACAGGACATGAGTGCCAAACAGAAGTTACCCACGAGCAGTACAAGAAGGCACTGCAAAAGTACTACTGGCACATCATCTTCGATAAGTTGGATATGAAGAAGTATGCCACTCAGAAATTGAAGGAGCAGATTAACAAGTTTATTGAGCAGCAGCAGAATATCCCATTTACCATGGGCAATATCTACCGAGTCATCGATATAGTGGTCCAAACCCACGGACAACGTATGCAGAACGCTCTGCAGGAGGCTTTCGACCTGATCTGCTCATTCTCAGCAGAGAATAGCACGGCTGGCGAGAAATGGAAGACAAATGCCAACTATATGGTCAACAAGAAATTCATCGTACCATTTATGTGCTCGACAGATGCTTACTACTGGAAATATAGCAATAGTTTGCATTTAGCATATAGTTCTAACGAGAACAGTCTGAATGATGTAAACAAGGCATTGTGCTACATCACAGGTATCGATTTCGATACAATAGGTACTTTAAATGAAGCAGTCTATAAGTTGTCTCCAGACTACGGCGAATGGTTCGAGTGGGGATTCTTCCGCTGCAAGGGATATAAGAAAGGTACGATGCACTTCCAGTTCCTCAACGAGGATGTATGGATGAAATTCAATATGCAGGTGGCAGAGCTCCGCGGCTGGAGTCTCCCTAAGATGTCAGAGAAAAAACGTAAAAAGTAATTGTACAATGAAAATAGATTTGCAACTTAAAGAAGCATCTTCAGGCGATTGGAAGGTAGAGCAGTTTACCATTACAGATAATGAAGCTAAGAATTACAATATACGAGAAGCCATTAATGGCAGATGTAGATTTATCTTCGATGGCACATATTGGAGACTCAAACATAAGAACGAGATTGTTATGAGCAATACTCCTGCAGAGATAGAAGACCACATCAGATTCATTTCCAAGGCTAAAGGAAATGTACTCATTGCCGGACTCGGTTTAGGTATGGTTCTGAAAGCTCTGCTTAATAAGTCAGAAGTTCATCACATCACAGTTGTAGAGAAAAGCGATGACGTAATAAATCTTGTATCTCCATTTTACCAAGACAGTCGTGTTACAATAGTGCATCAGGACATCTTCGACTACAAGCCTACAGATACCTTCGACTATGCTTGGTTTGATATATGGACCTATATTAGCGAAGAGAACTACATCGAAATGAAGAAACTTAACAGGAAGTTCGCTAAGTATGTTAGGGTTAAGAAGCACTGGTGCTACGAAATATGCAAACAAAAATATTTCAATAACAAATAAAATGTATAGAGCAATGAAAACGAACGAAGTCTTAGAGCGTTTCAGTGAAATGATGATTTCGCGGATGCAGCAAATGGAAGCAAGTGATTGGAAGATGGGTTGGCTTACAAACACTTATAACGGAAATCCAGTTAACCTCAGTGGAAGAGAGTACAACGGTATCAACTCATTCTTCCTATTCCTAATTATGATGGAAGAGAATAGGTTCAAATATCCTATCTTTGCCACATTCAATCAGATAAAAGCACTTGGTGCCAATGTCAATAAAGGAGAGAAGAGCTTCCCTGTTCTCTTTTGGTCTATTTCCTATAAAGATAATGATGGTAATAGAATCACTGAAGAACAGTACAATGGCTTTTCTTCTGATAGAAAGGAAACGTGTGATACTCAGCCGTTCTTGAAGTCATATAATGTATTTAATCTGTCTCAGACAAACCTTGAAGAGGTTAACCCTAAAGCGATGTCTAAGCTAAAGGAAAAATTCAGTTTCAAGGATAAAGAAGAGCTTCCTACAGATACGAATGGTATGTATATTAACGAGAAGATAGATTGTATGCTGCAGAAACAGAACTGGGTTTGTCCCATCCATTATGACAAGTATTCTAATGGAGCCTTTTACAGAGTTTGTTCAGATGAGATTACCATACCATTGAAAAGTCAATTCAAGAGAGGTAAAACAGAAGAAGAAATCTTCAATGACGGACAAGAATATTACTCAACCCTTGTTCACGAAATGGTTCACTCAACTGGTCACAAGTCCAGGCTTGATAGAGGATTCGAAACAGAGAAAGGAGAAAAGGACTATGCGAGAGAAGAATTGGTAGCGGAGTTGGGATCTGCTCTTGTGGGTAACATTCTAGGTTTTAGTTCACGCATCATAGATAACAACGCTGCATACCTTTCTGCATGGGTCAAAAGGTTAAAGAAGCAACCAAAGTTCATACTCTCGGTATTGTCAGATGTAAACAAAGCAGTTAAGATGGTACTTGACGTAATTTCCAACGGGAAGGATGATTTACTTAAAACAGCATAAATATATCCTATAACTTAATATAAGACGATACAAGCAGTTTTGTTTGTATCGTCTTATATTTATACCCTTAAAAGTCTAAAAATTGCTCACAGAGAAAATAAAAGTTGAATTTTTCTCTGTTTTTATTTGGTAATCAAATAAAATTAACTATCTTTGCAGCAAAGTTGTAAAGATATGGATATTAAAGAAATCATTAATGGTAATAGCAGTATATCTGATAAGATTTCATGCTTAAAGAAAAAATCAGTATCTGTACCGAGTTGGTCTGAATTGATAAAGCTTTACGAGCCTTCTTTGCATAAAGTCGTTGATGACAAATTAGGTCTTAAAGACAAAAAGAATGGCACGGAACCCTCAGCTAGACTTATCATAGGTCTAGAGAAATTGCTGTGTAATAGAATTAATGAGTTTACTTTCACCATTCCTGTAAAAAGGGTGTATCAAAATATTGATGGTGACGATACCAAAATGGAAATAAAGAAAGCCATTGAAGCCATCTACAGGAACGTTCATATCAATACAGTAAACATCAAGAGAGGATTAGCATATTATTCATCGTGTGAGATATTCACGATGTGGTATGCAGTCAAGAAGAATAATAAAATATATGGATTTGAGTCTGCCTACAAGCTTAAATGCAAAACATATTCTCCTAAAGATGGTGTTATATTATATCCTCTGATTGATGAACTTGATGATATGGTCGCTATGTCTTTCGAGTACACAAAGACTATCGGAGATAGAGCAGTCACATATTTCGAGACCTTTACAGATGAGAAACACTATATCTGGAGACAGAATCTAGACAACTCATCATGGGAAGAAATAACTGCACATCAGACTGATGATGGTGAGGAGAGTGGAGAGGACATAGTAATTGCTAAGATTCCTGGAGCCTATATGTTTAGTAGCCATTGTATTTACAAGGACCTAGCTCCATTGAGAAACGATGCTGAATATACCATATCTCGTGATAGTAATATTATTAGTTACAACGCATCTCCTATTCTTAAAGTTTCTGGAGGTATTAAAGGTGATGAAGATAAGAACGAGGGAAGAAGAATTTATCGTGTAGAAAATGGTGGTGATGTGTCTTATGTTGCTTGGTCTCAAGCGAGTGATGCGGTTCAACACCATGTCAAGACATTGTTGAGCTTGTTCTGGATGCAAGCACAGATGCCGGACATCAGTTTTGAGAATATGAAAAATCTGGGTAACATCGGATATGATGCACGTCAGACTTTATTGACGGATGCCCATCTTCGTGTCGGTGATGAATCAGGTTCATGGATAGAATTCTTTGAAAGAGAGTTCAATGTCATAAAGGCTTTCTTGAAGCAGATGAATAAGAAATGGGAACCTTACCTTGATGATATTATTTGTGAGCATACCATCACTCCATTCATCCAGAATGATGAACTGGCTGAAATAACCAAGAGACTAAAGGCGAATGGTGGAAAGCCTATTGAGAGTCAACTTCAATCAATTCAGAAATATGGTGATACTGATGATGCCAATCAGACTTATGAACAAATAAAAAAAGAAGATAAAGAAGCTTCAATATCCCAAGGACTTGCTTTCGATATTAGTAACCAAGAAATTTAATAAATATATGAGAAAAAGAATATCCATATTATTACACAAGTTGGCAAGCAAGATTTGCCCTTCTATTGTGTACACCTTTGACGAGGAAGTTCTTTATGAGCCTAAAGTCTGCACTAAATCTTACATCATCACGAAGAAGAATGTAAAAGACTATAAGAAGAGTGAAAACATATCATCTTCTAGACAGGCTCTGGCTAAGCTAAAAGAAGAAGTTCTGGGTAAGGCGAAGAAAGATGTTCTGAATGCTATAGTGTCTAGAGTTATGGAACAGCGTATCTACAAGGTTGACGAAGATATTGTTGTAGAAGTAAGAGCAAACTGTTATGTCCCCAAGAAAAAGGAATAATCCTGTTAAGGAAGAGCCTAAGTTTTGTAGAAATTGCGTCTATTGCTCTAATCCAACCAGTCCTAGCCTCACAGGAGTTCCCACATTGGCTACATGCCAGTTTGAGAAGTATTCCATACTCTACCAACGGTGTTGTATAAACGGTCACTATAAGAAGAAATTTGAATGAAACCAAGCATCCCCAATCAGAAGAAAGCATATAATGCTCTGAACTCTCGCTTATCAAAATACATGGCGCAAGTTCAGAGCATTTATGATAGAATAGCAAATCAAGTTGCTATAGCTGTTGAGGGTGTAGATTATGATGGCTCCATCGAATTTAAGTTTTCTGACTATCCAGAGTTTCAGCAAACCACAAGGAATATTATGATGGGTTATACTTCTCAGATGAATAGCCTCATATATTCTGGTACGTCAAGAGAGTGGAAAGAAAGTAACCTCATGCAGGACCTTCTGGCTAGAAAGGTTCTTCGTGCCTATGATTTTGAAAAGGGTGGAGATAAGTATAATAGGTATTTTCAGCCAAATAGTGAAGCTTTGAAAGCGTTCCAGTCTAGAGTTGATAATGGTATAAATCTATCCCAAAGACTATGGAATCAGTCACAAAATCTGATAAGGGAACTGGAACAAACCATTTCAACGGCAATAGATAAAGGACAGTCAGCTGTTGTTCTAAGTAAACGAATAAGCAAGTATCTGAATGATTTCCCATCATTAAAGGAAGACTATGGAGCAAAGTTCGGTAAGGCTATTAATTGCCGTGATTGCCATTACTCATCTATGAGATTGGCAAGAACTGAGATAAATATGGCTTATAGAAAAGCTGAACAACTCAGATGGCAACAGTTTGACTTCATCTTGGGTTATGAGGTTAAACTAAGTAAGAGACACCCTGCTCCGGATATTTGTGATGACTTGTTTGGAAAATACCCGAAGGATTTCGTGTTCCTCGGATGGCATCCTAACTGCATGTGTTATGTGGTTCCTCTTATTATGAGCGATGAGCAGTATTATGGTGGTGATGACATTAAAAA
>NFZC01010790.1_pt1 | contig 11055 bp, 18 predicted proteins | sample 1095391 | NCBI WGS metagenome assembly NFZC01 (sample SAMN03609890, study PRJNA323583) | gut metagenome | isolation source: feces | host: Rattus norvegicus | place: Denmark: Riget | collected 2013
ATGATATTTCAAACAAAATAGACAAATTAATACTAGATTACTTCAAACAATACACGCTATAAAAAAGTGTCTTTTTATGGTATAATATACAAGAGGAGGTATTAAGATGAACGTAGTAAATGTAAATATAAATGATATTATTCCATATGATAAAAACCCTAGATTTAATGATGAAGCAGTGGAATATGTAGCTAATTCGATAAAAGAATTTGGTTTTAAAGTGCCCGTTGTATTAGATAAAAACAATGTAATTGTAACAGGTCATACAAGAATTAAAGCATGTGAGAAATTAGGTATTAATGAAATACCATGTATTTATGCAGATGATTTAACAGATGATCAAATAAAAGCCTTTAGATTAGCAGATAATAAAGTAGGAGAAATTGCACAATGGGATTTTGACATGCTTAATTTAGAATTAGACGATATAAATTTAGATATGAGTGAATTTGGTTTCTTAGATATGGACTTAGAAAGCGAACAATACAAAGTAGTTATAGAAGATGATTATGAAGTACAAGATCCAAAAGAACCAAAATCAAAATATGGACAAATATATCAATTAGGTAGACATAGACTAATGTGTGGTGATAGTACAAAAGAAGAAGATATTGAAAAGTTAATGAACGGGAAAAAAGCGGATATGGTATTTACTGATCCACCATATGGAATGAAGAAAGAAAAAGATGGGGTAATAAATGACAATTTAAACTATGACGATTTATTAGAATTTAATAAAAAATGGATACCTATAACATTTGACAATTTAAAAGAAAATGGTAGTTGGTACTGTTGGGGTATTGATGAACCTTTAATGGATATTTATAGTAATATATTAAAACCAATGAAAAAAGATGGAAAAATAACTTTTAGAAATTTAATAACTTGGGATAAGTCTTATACAATGGGTCAATTATCTAGTGAATTTAGAATGTATCCTAGAGCAGATGAAAAATGTTTGTTTGTAATGTGTGGGGTTCAAGGTTTTAATGATAATAGTGAAAATTATTTTTATAAGTTTGATAAAATTAGAAACTATTTAATAAAAGAAGCTGAAAAAGTTAGAATGAAAAGCAATGATGTAAAAGAAATATGTGGAGTAAGTATGTATTCTCATTGGTTTACAAAAAGCCAATGGTCTTTAATTCCATATGAGCATTATAAAAAATTACAAAATCATTATGGAAGTTTAGCTTTTAATAAAGAATATGAAGAAATAAAAAAAGAATATGAAGAAATAAAAAAAGAATGGTATGGAACAATAACGTATTTTAATAATACTCACGATAATATGAATAACGTTTGGCATTTTGAAAGAGCAGGAAAAGAAGAAAGAACTGAACACGCAACACCAAAGCCAATTGCATTGTGCAGTAGAGGCATAAAATCTTCCAGCGAAGAAAACGAAATAGTTTTAGATGTTTTTGGCGGAAGTGGGTCAACACTTATAGCTTGTGAACAATTAGATAGAATTTGTTATATGATAGAATTTGAGCCAAAATTTGTTGACGTAATTATAGATAGATGGGAACAATTAACAGGAGAAAAGGCGGTATTATTAAGTGATTAAAGAAAATGAACATATTGAAAAAATGTTAGGTGTAAAAAAAGAAATATATTTAACTAAATCATGGAAAAGAAGAAAAGATTTAGAAAAGCACCTTGATAAACTTGAAAAAGAATGGTTTAGATACATCAAAATAAAAGGTGGTGATTAAATGGCTAGACCAAAAAAGAAAATAGATTATGTTACAGTTGAAAAACTAGCTTCAATACAATGTACTCAAGATGAAATATCAAACTTCTTAGGTATTAGTACAAGAACATTGCAAAAGGACGAAGAATTTCTTCGTATATATAAAAAAGGTTTAGAAAATGGGAAAATGAGTTTAAGACGTATGCAATTTAGAAAAGCGAATGATGGTAATGTTTCTATGCTTATTTGGTTAGGAAAGCAATATCTAGGTCAAACAGACAAAGTAGAAAACAACAATACGCATGAAATAGAAGATTTAAGTGCTTTGGTTGATTTATTAAAATGATAAAGACTAGAACAATAAAATGGGGTGCTTTCAGTGATAAGCATAAGAAGTACATCAAGAACGCTTTAAAATATAGACATAACGTAGCAGAAGGGGCAGTAAGAAGTGGTAAGACAATAGATCATTGCATTATATTCGCAATGTATCTTGAAAAATGCCCTGATAAATTTCATTTAGCTAGTGGATCATCTTTACCAAACGCAAAACTAAACATAGGAGAATGCAATGGATATGGGCTAGAACATTTGTTTAGAGGTAGGTGCAAATGGGGCAAATATAGAGATAATGACGCTTTGTTTATTAAAACCCAAACAGGAGAAAAGATAGTCATATTTGCAGGCGGAGGCAAAGCGGATTCTTACAAGAAGATATTAGGTAACTCATACGGTGGTTGGATTGCTACCGAAGTCAACGAACACTACGATAGCGAAGATTCACGAACTAGCTTTATAAAAGTCGCTATGGCTCGTCAATTAGCAAGTGCGAATCCTTTTACTCTTTGGGATTTAAACCCAAGCGACCCACACGCTAAAATATACACAGATTATATAGACAACTACTTACTATTTGATTGGTATAACTATGAACACTTTACAATCATGGATAATGCAACAATGTCTATTGAAGCAATAAACCGTATCAAACAAACATACAATGAAGGAACAGTATGGTATAGACGTGATATTCTAGGAGAGAGAGCAATAGCAGAAGGACTTGTTTTCCCTTATTTTGCAGACAATGAAGAACAATATTTGATTGAAGAAGAAGATATAAAGAAAATAAGATTTAACCATATCACAATAGGAGTAGACTTTGGAGATAGTGGGTCGAAGTATTCATGGCATTGTACTGGATTCTATAACGATTGGCATGACATGATACCATTAACAAGTGGAGGTATAGAACAGTCGAACGGAATAGATACAGACAGATTTTGTAATGAGTTTATTATGTTTTATAGAGAAGTTATAAACGACTGGGGTTATCCTCAATTTATATTCTGTGATAGTGCTTCTAATACTTTGATAAACACGCTTAGAAGTGCTTGTGGACGTCATGGACTTAATGCAAATGTTATAATGCCAGTTGTTAAAAATGAAGTGGCAGATAGACCACGAACAATAGATTTATTATTTAGAACTGGTAGATTAAAGTTAAATAAAAAGTGCAAGAATTTAAGAAAAGCATTACGATCATTGGTATGGGATGAAAAGCAACAAGACAGACCACTTGATGAAAACGTTGATAATATCAATGATGATTATGATAGCTTTTGTTACACGTTTATAACACATACAGATTTGATTGAGAGGTAATATATGAAAGCAAATATTTTAGGTACAAAATACGATATTATTAAAAGAAACAAAGAAGATGATGAATATTTAAAAAACAACAATTATTTAGGTTATTGTGACTTTAAAGATAGAAAAATAATTTTCTTAAACGTAGATAAAGCAGAATATTTTAAAGACAATAGCGAATATTCAAGAAAAGAAACAGTTAAAGAAACTTTAAGGCATGAAATACTACACGCTTTTTTATTTGAAAGTGGTTTAAATGATAGTTCTTTACAAATTGATGGAGCGTGGGCAAGAAATGAAGAAATGATAGATTGGTTTGCTATTCAATCACCAAAGATTTATAAAGTTTATAAAGATTTAGATTTGTTATAATGAGGTAAACAAATGGATATTTTAAATTTAATATTATGTCACTTACTAGGAGATTATGTTTTGCAGTTAGATGTTATTGCACATACAAAAGGAAAAAACATATATCATTTATTTGTGCATTGCGCATTGTATTGTGTTCCTTTTGTTATTTTATATGGTTATGATATAAAAACCCTATATTTATTTGTAACACATTTTATTGTTGATATTTTAAAATCAAAATACAATTTAATAAGTTATTTTCAAGACCAAGTATTACATTATATTTTATTATTATTTTTCTTTTTAATTTTATAAAATAGGAGGTAATTATGAGCGAACAATATAACATGGAAAATTATTTACAGAAATATGGCTATAAAGTCAATGATGAGGCATTTAAATACATTGATTTAGCAGACAAATGGTATAGAAATGAAATGATTGATTCTTTTCACAAAAGATTCAATATAAATGGAGTGCCATATGAATTAGAGCGTTTAAACTTTGCGAAGCGTTTATGCAGTGATGACGCTAACTTATGCGAGATTATAGATATAAACGCACAAACAAACAAAGGAAACAACAAATATATTAATGATGTATTAAACAATAACAACTTCAATGTGATGTATCGTAAACAATTGGAGCAAATGAGTGCAACTGGTACAGTAGGAGCATATATTCGCATTGAAAACGCAGAACTATATGATGATGGAAGTGTTAAAGGTGGAAAGATTGTTATCAATTATGCAGAAGCAACAAACATTGTAGTTTTAAAATGCGTAAACAATGAGATTATAGAATGTGCTTTTAGAGGTGATTCATACGATATAGAGGGTGCAAAGTATGCAATTGTTACATTTACACTAGACAATGGCAAATATGTTTGTAGAACAGCTTATTTTGACGAATACGACAAACTACAAGAAGAAACAGAACCCATTACATTTGGAGAAGTTAAACCATTCGCTATTATGCGTGTTGCTGAAGTAAACAACATTAAAGGTATGATGGGATATGGTTTTCCAAAGATATTTAATGCTATTCCAAACCTAGAAATATTAGACCTCACTTACAATATGTGGCATAGAGATTTGGATAAAAGCGATAAGATGGTTTTCTTATCCAAAGAATTAGGACAGTATAATCAAAAAACTGGTAAATATGAATTGCCTAGTGATGAATGCAAAAAGATTTTCCTTCAAGTTGACGGAAACTCATTACCACAAGAAAATCAGTTAGCACAAGAATACAATCCTATTATCCGTATTGGAGAAGTAGAAAAATCAATGGAACTTGCTTTATCTATGCTTTCTTTATCTTTTGGCTATGGTACACGTAAATATACTTTTGAAGATGGAAAGATTGTAACTGCTACCGAGTATATTGGATCAAAACAAGATATGCTTCAAGAAGTTAATAAACAACGCTATGAAGCTATTCAATATATTCAAGGTATTGTAGAAGCAATTAGATATTTTTCAAAAGAATTAAATTTAAAAGAATTACCTGATGATGAAATAGCAATCAATTTTGATGATTCTTATGTAACAAACAAAGATGAACAATTAAAACAAACTCGTGATGACGCTATGTCTTTTAATATTCCACAACTTAAAATCAAATATCTATGTCAAAAATATGGCATTGATGAAGAAGAAGCACAAGAGTGGTTAAATAGTGAGCCAAATATAAATGATGATGGGAATGAAGAATAGTGACAGAAAAGGAACTAGAAAACAACACACAAGATAGTGTTGATATTGCACAAGTATTTGAGTTTGCTATCATGTTGTTGCTATTAAACGAATTTGAAAAAGTTGCAAAAGGTGGAAATCAAGCAGAAAGCACGAACACAATACGCAATCAATCTTCAAAAGAAGTTGATACTTTTAAAAAGTCTTTAGAAATTGGAATACTAGCAACATTAAATAACGTCAATAAAAGCACGTTAGAGGGGCTTAAGAACTCAAAGGATATAAAATACTATGATGTATCAAAACACGCTGATAATGTGCTAGATAACGTTAAAAAGTATGTTAAATCAAAAGGAATAGTGTTAGATGGGCAAAAGATGGAAACATTCTTTTATAATCTATGCAGAGATGAAGCTAAAGCAGTTGTTGAAGGAACAACAACACTTGAAAAAGCTATGGAAAATGCTTGCAGAAAGATAGGGCAAAGTGGTGTTAGTATTGTTTCATATGATAACACAACTAGAAAAGTTGATGTGTTTGTAAGGCAAGAGTTGTTATATGCTCAAAAGCAAAGTTATCAAGATATTCAATTCAAGTATGCAAAAGATGAAGGAATAACAGTGTTTGAAACAGACGCTCACCCAGACGCTAGACCAACTCACCAAGTGTGGCAAGGTAGAAGATGGGACACAACAGGTAAACTATATCCTACGTTTGAACAATTAAGTCATGGAAATGGAAGTTATGACGATTATAACTGTTTGCACGTTGTAAGTCCTGTTATCAATCCTGATTCAAAAGAAACATACACAGAAAATCAATTAAAGAACATAAACACAAAGCCTTTTATGTTTAGAGGTAAGTTGTATGATGGATATAGTGCTAAACAACGTATGCGTTATTTAGAGCGTCAAATAAGAGCGTGTAAGCGTGAAAAGAACTTGCTAGATGAAAAAGATTTAGATAATTCAAAAGTCACTCAAAAGCTAAAAAATTGGCAAACAGAATATAGTCAGTTTTGCAAGGCTTATGGAATATATCCAAGAAAGAATAGAACTATGGTTTACACAAAATAGAATAAATGGTATAATGTCAATGTGGACATAGGCTTGCCTTTCCAATATGTTCACACGTCATGACTTTCTTCCCTACATTTCTTTTTTCATTTTTTATTCCTTTTATTCTTATAATCATACGGGGCATTTGCCCCACCTTTTTTTTACATAAAATCGTGGTATAATTATATTGACCTCAAATGTGGAAAGCACATTTTAATAAAATTTTAAGGAGAAGAATATGAAAAACATTTTAGAGATTTTAAAATCACACAACATTGAATTAAACGAAGAACAATCAAAAGCGATTCAAGAAGATGTAAATGCTAATTACAAGACTGTTGTTGATTACAACAAACAGAAAGATAAACTTGATTTAGCGAATACTCAATTGAAAGAAACAAAAGACGCTTTCGACGAGTTCAAAAAAGGATATGAAGGTGTTGATATTGACGAGTTAAAAGGAAAAGTCGACACATTAACTCAACAATTGACAGAAAAAGACACTGATTATCAAACAAAATTAGGAAGTCTTGAATTAAAAGGAAAGTTAAAAGACGCATTAAGAGAAAAAGGGTGCATTGACATTGACTTAGCAATGACACAATTTAATCTTGAAGAACTTTTAGAAAGTAAAAATCAAGACAAAGACTTAGAAACATCTGTTTCTAACTTAGTAGAACACAAAAAAATGTTATTCCAACAAGAGCCACAACCAAAAGGTGGTATTAATCTAGGTGGAGTAACAAATCAAAATGATGGAAATAATCCATCACCACAATTTAGAAATTTCTTTTAGGAGGTAAAATATGGCAAGAATTGATTCGTTATCAATCTTATTAGATGGTGGTTCAAAAGACGCATTAGCAGAAAAATATGGACCAGTCATTGACAACTTACAACAAAACACAATTTCAGGTATGTTTAAAAACAAAGATCTAAGTGGTGACCCAACAACAGGTACAGTTGAAGCGAAAAGATTCACTAACTTAGAATCTAAATCTTATGGAACTGCTCGTTCAGGAAATAAAGGTCAACAAGGTAAAGCGAAAGCAGTAACAGTTGCTATTGACACTGACAAAGAATTAATTGAAGAAGTTGAAGCAAAAGACGTAAGATTGTATGGTGTAGACAATTACATCAACAGAAAAACTGCTTTACATGGTAAATCAATGGAAAGAGAATTGGAAAGAAAATTCTTTGATGTTGCTAAAACTGAAGGTACTGACGCAACATTAACTAAAACAACTCCATTAGAAAAATTTGAAGAATTAGTTCAAAAGATTACTAAATTAAAAAATGATTATATTGACGGTGTGCCAAGAGATATGATCGTTGTAATTTGTGATGAAGCTACTTATGGAGATTTAAGAACTTACATGGATACATCAGTTCACAATGCTAATGTAAATTCAGCAGTAAAAGAATTAGGTTCGATTCATGGTGTTAGAGTTGCTTCAAGTGTTTACTTACCAGCAAATGTAACTCATATTGCTATGGTTGATGGTGCTATTGCTCAACCTGTAATGCTTGACGTTGACGAAGGTGGAAAAATCCCATTGTCAAATGCTTATCACTTTGGAATTTACTTCTCTTATGGAACTAAAGCAGTAATGCCTGACGCTATTTTCTATGAAAGTACTGAAGATTAATGAAGATTAAAAAAGATGGTTGCATATACGCTACTAACAATCAATTTGTTATCGAACAAATGTTAAAATATGGTGGTGTAGAAGTTAAAGAGAAGCCAAAGCAAACCAAAAAAAAGCAAAAATAAATTAATTTGGGAGGTGTAATATGAATATATTAGATTGGGAGTATTACAACTCCCATTTTCCTAAAATTAGTGAAGATGAATTTAATAAGTTAAATTATTCATGTTCTGTATTAGTGTTCAATAAACTTATCAAGGATATTGAAGAACTAACAGAAGATGAAAAAATTAAAGTAAAAGATTGTATATGCAATGTGATTAATTACACTTATTCTGTTAGTGAAAGTCAAAATATATCAAGTGTATCAAATGATGGTTATAGCGTTTCATATGTTCAAAAAACAGAAGAACAATCTAAAAACGAACTAGATAATATCATTGATACATGGCTAGGTCATTTAAAGAAAAGTGGATATATTTGCTTCTAAAGTCACAGTAATTAATGCACATAGAGATACAATCACAAAAGAAATGATGTATTTTAATACAGTATTAGAAAACTGCATGATTAGAAAAAAAGTCGATACTTCACCAACGAATGACACGTTAAACACAGTTGATTATTATTCAATCACTATACCACTACAAAATGGTTATATTGATCCATACAATTATCACAGACTACCTAACGATCAAATGAAAGATTGTTGGACGTTAGACACAAAAGAAGATTTGATAATTCTAGGAGAGTACAATGAAACAGTCACTGAACTAGATTATGCAGACTTATTGAAACGTGATGATGTGGGAGTAATAAGAAGCGTAAGTGACAATACAGCTGTTCCTCTTTTAAAACATTGGAAGGTTATAGCTAAATAATGTTTACTGCTAAATTTACGATTAATTCTAACAATGATTTATTGAAAAAAAGAGGATTAGAAAATAGAGGACGTGTTCAAAAGTATGTAGACAAAGAAGTTATTAGGCTTATGACACCATACACGCCAAAGGAAAGTGGAGAGTTAATTCGTAGTGCCACACGCTTAACTGATATAGGTAGTGGATTAGTAAGGCAAGGTGGAAAAAGTGCTTCATATGGGCGTAAATGGTATTATGAACAAGCAAATTTCACAGGTTCACCAATGCGAGGAAATTATTGGTTCAAACGTGCTATGCAAAATGGTGGGGCAAGAACTATATTGAAAGGAGTTAAGGATATATTATGACAATTAAACAATCATTAATAAATTGGTTACAATTATATCCTAACTTTGAAATAGAAGATTTTGTTGAAACAGACATAGCGAGTGAAGATGGTTATGCAGTTGCAAAAGAGCCTAATATTGTGACAAATACATTCTTAGATGGTTCTCAACAAAGAACCGAATATTACACGTTTGTTGCTAAAAAAATAACAACAAATAATGCACTTAGAAAAAGTACAGATGAATTTTTAGAAGATTTTGAGGATTGGATATACACAAAGAATTTGAATGGAGATTATCCAACATTAAAAGAGAAATGTTATTGTGATAACGTTTCAATTTCATCAACATACTATCTTCAATCAAACGAAGAAAAGTATGGTATGTATGTTTTCACAATAGAAATTATATACAGAAAGGAGTTATAAGATGGCAGACGAAGTTAAAACTGGAACTATGATAAAAAAATATATGGTTGGTATTTTCATTGACACAAGTGAAGGTGGAGATGGTACAGGATATAAACGTATCAAGAAATCAACTGAATTAGAAATTGCAACTGAAGCGAACACAGAAGAATTTGATTTCATTGCAAACGTAAACCCCGAAGAATTATTAAAGAACTATAAAATCTCATTGGCTCAAGATTTAGTTATGATTCAAGGTGAAGATGATTTTGAATACTTCTTTGATAAATTCTATAATTTACCAGTAGCACCAGAAGTTAAAACAAAAGCTATGATCGTGTTCATGTTTAAAGGTGATAGTTCAACAGGATATAAAGCATGGGAAACAACTGCTAATGTTATGTTTGATAACATGAACGGAGTAGATGGTAAATTAAACTTTACTTTAAATTTTGGAGATATTACATTAGGTACTGCAACAATGGCAGATGGTACACCAACATTCGAAAAAGCAGAATAAGGAGGAATAAGAAATGTATTTTAATGAAGTGGAATTTGAATTGCCTAAAAAGACTATGGCGTTACAAAAGAAAATTGATGGAGTTAATAACGCAACATCAACAGAAAGAGCGTATACAAATGTCATGGAATTTTTAACACAAGGATTAGGGAAAGAAAAAGTTGAAGAATTGCTTGAAACAAGCGATTTATACAAAGTTGACCTAGTTCAAATGATGTTGTTATATAACAAAATTATTATGGAATATGAAAACATCATTCAAAAGCCGCAATTAGAACGTGTTCAAGACATTATTAAAGACATGAAGCTAGACAGTTTAGTTGACGCTTCTAAATTAATGAAATGATAGATTTAACGCAAAAAGACTTGCCTAATGTGATTAGTGTGAATGGCAAGTCTATTTTATTAAACACAGATTTTAGAGTGTGGCTGGATTTTTGGAAAACAAAAGAAGTTAAATATATAAAATTAATAAAAAATGTCGAAGATATAACAATTGAAGATGTAAACGAATTAAATATAAAGATTAAAGAATTTTTATATAATCCAAACGAATATCCAAAATATGAAAGTGGAAGTAGTGAAATAACCATTGATTATTATTTAGATGGAGAATATATATATAGTGCTTTTATGACACAATATCATATAGATTTGTTAGAAACAGATATGCACTGGCACAAATTCAAGGCACTTGTTGATGATTTAGAAGTTGGTATCATATCACACGCAAAAAGGGCTAGAGGTTATCAAAAACCATCTAAAAAAGCAACGGAGCATGATTATTGGAGTAAAGAGAAAAGAGCATGGCAAATTA
>NFZC01003526.1_pt1 | contig 11021 bp, 19 predicted proteins | sample 1095391 | NCBI WGS metagenome assembly NFZC01 (sample SAMN03609890, study PRJNA323583) | gut metagenome | isolation source: feces | host: Rattus norvegicus | place: Denmark: Riget | collected 2013
GGTGAAAGAATAGTTAATTTAGATTTAAAACAAGTTAATAGTTTTAAAGAATTTGTTCCTCATGAATATCTTTTTAATATGGAACTAAAAAAGTATATGTTATCAACTGTTGAGAAAGATATAATAAAAATAAAAAATATTATAAAGAAATTGAATAATATAGATACTAATTTTTATCATAAATTCGATATTAGTTATAATAAAAATTTAGATTGGAATTATTCTTTTTTAAATCATTTAAAAATAAATGAATTTGAAAGATTTATTCCACTTTTAAAAGATTTTCAAAATCAATTAAAAAAAATAGAAAAGAGAGAAAAATAATTATAGATATTTATTATAAAATTAAAAAAATGAACTAGAGGGCAATTAAGCCCTCTTTTGTTTTATTGAGCTCATCAAAACCCCTTGACTTGGTGGGCTCATAGAACAAACACTCCTTTAAATTAAATTATTATAGGCTCTGTATTATGTGGGATAATACAGGGCTTATTAATAACTTAATAGTTATATAAAAAATATGGAGAGTGATAGTATGAGAATTACAATTATGAAAAACAATGGGTTAAAAAATGTGTACAGTATTGATGAGGATAATTTTGTTGAAGTTAAATATGAAAGAAAAAATAAAGTCTCATATACTGAAAGTAAAATCTGGACTGAAAGAACTTTAGATAAATTTTTAACTAAAACTAAAAACTTAAACAGAACAATTGAGGCATAGCCTATGGATATTAAAGATAAAGCACTAAATTATATATGTAATAAAAAAGACATAGTTCTTAGATTTAAGGATTATGTCTTTTTTGTAGATTCATCAAAGAAAAGATGTATGAAAGATTTATCTGGATTATATGATGAATTGGTTGAGAAACATGGAGAAGTATTAAAACTATATGTAGAAAATTAAGGAGGAAAAATGAAAAAGGTTACATTATCACAATTTGGAAGATACGCAGCAAATGAAGCAACTGGAACAGCATCAAATTTAGGAGCATCAGCATTATTAGGATTACATAAAACATTAAAAGAATCTACTTGGCAAACAAAAGCATTAGGGATGTCATTAGTAGGTAATGCAATATCAGGTTTCTTTGATATTGATATGCCTTTTGATATGTTAGGATTAGATTCTATGGTAGGTATAGATGAAGCTGTAAATCAAGTCTCAGACCTTGTAGGAATGGTAGGAGCAGCATCATTAGCATATAACACTTATGAAAATGCTAGAAAGCTTTATAATAGCGATAAAACAATGGATGACGCTTTAAAAGAATTAGGTATTGAAATAGATGTAGATTTATCTAATGAAGAAGAAACTAAACCACAAGTACCAACTCCAACACAAGGATATACTAAAGAACAAGTTCAAGAATTAATTAATGCAGCATTAGAAAAACAAAGACAAGCTTTTATAACTCAAATGAATAATAAAAAATTAGAAGAGGAAACAAAAGAAGAAAAACCAACAGAAGATAAAGAAACAAAAAAATAAATAATATAGTGGGTTAAAAGACCCACTTTTTTAATTAAAAAAATATTTTATAAACAAAGGAGACGATTATTTATGAAAAAAGAACTAGTAAAAAAATTAGGAGAACAAACAACGAGTAAAGAAATTCAATCTTATATCGCAGATTATAACTTATTATCTAAAAATCCAACTGCAAATATGAAAGAACTTCAAGGTAAATTAGATGAACTATTTAATGGAGTAATCTTTGACCCAAAGAAAGCTAGAAAATTATATTATTTAACAACAGTAAAAGTTCCTACTCCAGAACAAATGAAAGAAATGGAAGTATTAAAGAAAGAGGAAGAAAAAGCAAGAGAATTTTCAATAGTAAAAAATTTAGCTAAAGAAATAGAAGAAGTTATTGGCAAAGATAGAATTGTAAAAGGCGTTCAAACAGAAAAGTTAAATGATTACAAACAAATTATTACAGCCAAAATGCCTTGGAATTTAAAATTTATGGAAGATCCTATGTTAACAAATACTTATACTTTAAATCCAACAATTCCAACAAGCATAATAAGAGCATTAATAGCCAAAGGAAAAGCAGAAGTTACAGGAGAAGATTTAATATTTGTTCATTTCTTATCGGTTTGTTATGATGCTTATAAAGATGAATATAAAGCTCACGAATGGAGAGTAACATATACAGTATTAGAAGAAAAAAGAATTATAGTTGATATTAATCATGACGAAGATGAAATGGGATTATAATTTTATATAGATTCAATGGGGCAGAAATGCCCCTTTTTTTATATAGAAATTTTTTGTATTTTGTAATTAATGCTATACTCATTTTCAAATTAATAGTTTTATATAAACATACCAAACCCCATGTGATCACTCCCTATAAATATCAAAAAAATTGGTATGTTCTTATAAGACAATTAATAAATAGGAGGTATTTTTTATGAATATGATTTTGTTTTATAAGAGTGAAGTTGTTAGAGGAGAAGCAATTGATAGCTTTTATCAGGATTATAGTAAAGGTAAATTTAGTTTTATGTTAAATGGAAAAATGTTTGAAATAGCTTTGAATACATTAAATAGAATTGTTATAGATGGAACAGAAGTTTACTTGAATCCAGAATTAGAAGCAGAAAATGAAAAAAATGATGTATTTCCATTTTAAAAAAAAGACAAAGGAGACCAACTATGAAAAAACCAAGAATATTAAACAAAGAAATTAACGTATTAGATTTAGAAATGGCAAGTTTTGTAAGCAAAATTACTAAAGAAAATAAAGAATTAAGAAAAGAATATAGAAAATATAAAAATCTTTTATTATTACCTAAATTAGGAGAAAAAGTTTTTATGGACTCATATACTAATATAGATAAAGTAATAAGATTTTTAGTTAATAGAGATTATAAAGCAAATTATATTTATGATTGGTTTAACAAAGAAGAAATATGTGGATATATATGGAATTTTAAAGACAAAACATTTATAGTTGATCTTGGAAATAATTATCCTAATATTAGAAGAATATATTAAAAAATATAAAGGAGATGAAAAATGTTTTTAAAAGTAATTAATGAACATAAAAATCAAGTAGAGTTATTAAATTGCTCTTATGTAAAAGATGATAAAGATAGACTTGTATTTTGTGGCGGAGATAGAAATATAAGTATATTGAAAAATAAAAATATCAGAGAAGACTATATAAAAGTAATAGAAAATTGTTTTTTAGAAAATGAAACTTTAATAATAGAAAACTTAAAAGATTTTATAAAAATAAAGACACAAAAGGAGAAAATTCATGAAGAAATTTATCGTGACCCTGCTGATTATTGCTTATGCGGTTAATAGTTATGGAAGAGTTGTAAGAACATCTAGAAGTTATTCTAGACCAAGAACAACAGTAAGAGTTTCAAAACCAAGACCTATATCTAAACCAAAAATAGTAAAAGTAAGACCTAATCCAAAATCTATAACACATAAAGCAAAACCAATAAAAACTTCTACTATAAATTTAGTAAAACCTAAAGAAACAAAAATTACAACGAATAAATCAACTAGTTTAAACCTTACAAAGCCAAATGTTACTTCTACTAACAAAAATGTAGATACTAATTCAAAAACTACTTCATCTAGTTTTTATAATGAAGCTATAGATACAACTCCAAGTACTACTATTATTAGAGAAAGTAATAGTGGGTTAGGATTATTTGATTATATGATGTTAAACAGTTTATTTAATAGAAATAACAATAATACAAATTATAATTCTATCAATAAAACTGAAACTTTGTCTGAGGAAGAATTAAATAAATTAATACAATATCTTGAAAAAGAGATAAAAGAAGAAGAATTTAAACTAAATCCAGATAAAGATAAAATTAAAAAATATAAAGAAATTATTAAAAAACTAAAGGAGAGAAACTATGGGAATATTTAAAACTTTAAAAAATTTATTCAATAATAAAGTAGAAGAAGTAAATCAAAAAATTATAGAAGAAAATCCTGAAGCTATATTAGAAGAAGCTATAAAAGAGCAAGAACAACAATATATAGAAAATGAAATTAAAGCTTCTGATATGAAAGCACATTTAATAAATCATCAAAAAGAAACTAAAAAATTACAAGATAATTTATTAAAAATTCAACAAAGAATATCTGTTGCTCAAAGAGAGGGAAACAAAAATGAAGTTGCTCTTGGAAATCAATTATATAAACAAAGAGAACAAGAGTTGGCAGAGAGATTAGAGGTTCAAAAAGAAATAGAAGAAGCTGTAAATGAAATTATGAGTTTCTTAACAAGTTCAAGAGAAGAAATAAGAAAATTAGAACTAGAAAAATCTTCATTATTAGCAAGATTAAATTCAGCTAATATGAAAGAAGAAATTATGAATTTAAAATCTACAATTAATAGAAATAATAACAATTCTTTTGCAAATGCTAGAAATAGTATTAATAAAAGAATAGATAGAATTAATAGTAGAGATTCTATAAATAAATCTACTACAACTAAAGGTTCAAAATATTTTAATGGTCTATAAGACTATATTAATAAAATAAAAAATTAGGAGGAATGAAACAAAATGGCAATCAATTTAGTAAAAGGACAAACAGTAAATTTATCAAAGGAAACAAATGGAGCATCAAAATTTGAATTAAGAGCATCTTGGGATGTTTCTTATGGGCAATCAATGGATATTGATATTATGGCAGGGAGAGTAAAAGCTGACGGAGATGGATTAGATTTAATTTATTATAACAATATGAAATCAGGTGATGGAGCTATTGAATTATCTGGAGATAACAGAACTGGAGATGGAGATGGATGGGACGAAACAATTTATCTAGATGCTTCTATGTTATCAAAAGATGTTAAAACTATACCTGCATTTGTAAGCATTTATGACGCTAATTCTAAAGGACAAAATTTTGGTTTAGTGAGAAACCTTAAGGTTCAAATCTATGATGTAACTAACAATGTTGCTGTTGCTGATTTTGAACCAGAATTAGAATTTGGAACTGCGGTAGCTTTAGTATTAGGAGAATTTGTTGTATCTAATGGAGCGATGTATTTTAAACCATTAGCTCAACCATTTGATTCTGTTAATGCTATTGTAAATCAATATAAACTTAGATAATTTAATAAGGGAGCAAATATAAGCTCCCTTAATTATATCATTTAACTTTTAATAATAATTAGAATAATTTTCTAGTTATTATCGAAATTTTAATGGAGAGTGATAAAAATGTATAACGATGTAACTTATTGTAATAATAGCGAGTGTAAAAAAAGACATAAATGTAAACTTTATACTAATAAAGATAAAAAAATTAATGGACAAGATTTTTGGACTGATAAATATAATCCAGATAATTGTCCAACTACAAAGGGGGAAAAATAATGAAAAAATCAATAGAAAGTCTTAATAAGACTGCCAAAATAATAGATACAGGATTTGCATCAATTTCACATATTCGTAAAAAAGCTCAAAAAAATTTTAATAATGAATATCAACATATTTTTATAGAAAAAGAATGGTTTTTAGGAGAATTTAAAAGACAAATTCTTGAAAATCCATTTAAAAAATCTTATTCAGTAACTAAAAGATACGAAACACTTTGGACTAAAGAAGATATAGAAATTTTAGAATTAATAGAACAACATCTTTATGGAGACTATGAGTTTAATATTTCACTAATTCATTCTTATGGAAATACTTGGGATGATGAAGATCCATATGATTATTTAACAGTTACAATTACATATCCAGAGGATATAGAAACTAAATAATGAGAAAATTACTAATCATTATAAATATACTGGTTCTCCTAGTTCCTTTGTTGGTTAGTAAGATACCAAACAAAGAAAATAACTTAAAAAAATTAGAAGAGGTTATTAATTATGAAGAACCTTGTATTAGAAAAATCAAAGAAAGGAGATAAAAGTGGGATATTATAGTTCAGTATTTATAAAAGTAAATAGAAAAAAATTATCAAAAACACAAAATAATGATTTTGATATTATGCTGGAAGAATTAGAAAAAAAAGAAGGATATGAAGCTCCAGAAGATATATATATTTTAGGTGATATTCAACATTTTTCTTATAATTCAGTAAAACTCTATAATACTTATATGGATAATACTATGAAATATATAAATAATTTTCTAAATACTATTCCAGAAGAAAGTTATATCATGACAATCGAAGGAGAAGATGAAAATGATTTTGAATATTTTGGCTCTTTAGAAGAAATAAATAGAGTATTTAATTTTGAAGAAATATGGCCTACAAATAATAAAGAGGCTGAAAAAATTCTTAATAAATTTAATAACAAAAATACTTCTATGTTTTATGGAGTACTATTTTACATATCAGAAGATGAAACTAAATATTCTTATGAAAAACTTATAAAAAAATCAAAAAAAATTTCAGAAAACATAGAATACATTAAATATGATGATTTTATATTATTTTATGCTGAAGATCCTAAACTATTAAGTTTTTCGAGTGAAGATATTAATTCTAAAAAAATAGCTTTTTATGTTAAAGAAAAAAATAAAAGATATTTTGAAGAAAAAACAATAGAGACAATTGATGTCTTTTTAGAATATTGAAAAAAGGAAGTGATTAATGAATGGGATATTATAGTACAATAACAGTTTTGTTTCATAAAAAGAAATTAACTAAAGAAAACCAAGAAGAAATTAAAGAATCAGTTAATAAAATATATATGACATCAGAATGGTATGCTGGAAAAACAACTTGTTTTAACTTTGATGAAGATTATAACGAAAATACAATAAAAATAGAATGGGAATATGTTAAATGGGGTTATTGTGATAAAGAACAAAAGATATTAGACGATTTATTTAATAAACTTCCAGAAGATTCTTATACATTTATTAGACAAGAAGAATCAATTGATGATTTAGAAATAGAGGGGAATGAAAATGCTGTAAAAATTTATTTTAACTTTGATAGCTTTGGAATAAATCCTTTATCGTTTGATAGATGCTGGCAAGAATTAGAAAAATTCAATAATGGATTTTATAGAACAAAATATGGTTTAGTTTTAAATTTAGAAGAATCTAAAATTTCATTAGAAAAAATTAAACGAAAAATAATGGGGATAGACAAATATGCTTTTATAAAAGAAATTTATGATGATAGGATAATACTGGACAATGAGCTTTCCTATAACCCATTTCCATTAATGGGTTCACATCTACATTCATTTCCTAGAGTATATAATAATCTTAGTACTATAGATATTACTAAACTTGAGGGAAATGTAGTATACCTTGGAGATAATAGACAACCTAGTATTTATCTAACTCATGGAGCTTTAGTATGTCCTGGTCATATGCCTCAACCTGCGATAAAGGTTTTATACAGCTTGTTTGGAAAAAATCAACTTCGTGTAGCTAAGCTTAAATGTGCTGATTGGCAAGAGTCTGTTACTTTCCCTAAAGAAAGAGATTTTGAGTTAGCTTGGAGGATCGAAAATAGATTAGGAACTCATAATCCTAACTATATACACGATTCTGAAATATCAGTTAATACGTGCGACTTTTGTTCTGAAAAGTTCTATAAAGACACATTTTCCTCTAATTGTAAGTTCTATTGCGGAGAGGGAAAATCAAGACTAAGAAGACAAATATTAGCCTCTTGCTAATACTGCTTTTGAATTAACCCCGTAAGGGACATGTATAATTTTTTAAATCATTTAATTTTATGGTAAAATTTGTAATTTACACATCGAATCTTCCATTTATGCCTAAGAACATGGCTGAAGTAATTGACTTTGCTAAAGAACAGAACAAGTTCAGAATTGCTTCTGTTGAGCTGAATCCTTACTTGTCGGACGTTAAGGCCGGTGATAACATCATTACTAAGAAAGGTAACTCGCTCTATGTGATTAAGGCAATTGAAGAATCTCTCGACAATGTAAGCCCTGAAACTCGTGAATATCTCGATACTTTAACTCGTGAATACGGCTTGAAGAAGGTAGGTATTACAAGCGTGGACAACATTGTCCGTTTCGAAACTTGGTGTAGATCTGCTAGACCAATCATCAACTCATCTAAAGAATCATCTAATAACTCAATTAAAAACAATAACACTATGACTACAAAAAATTCTATTAAAGGCTTTGCTGATCGTTTGAAATCTATGTTTATGCCAGTTGAAGCAACTGGAGTTCGTATTGCAACTGATGGTAACATCTGTGTGGCAACAAACCAGGGTTATGTAGCTATCGACCAGAACAACTGTCTGACTTCTTATCCAGAAGAATTGACTTTGGATTTGCCAGTATTCATCGTTAGCAAGCCAAAAGAACAGTTGACTGTAGGTGATGTTATAGCTTTGGAACGTAGCTATGCTAAAGTAACTAAGATTGAAGGTGATAAGATTACTGCAATCGGTTATACTGGTTCTGGTAAGACCATCCACACTATCAAGGACTTCTTGTTCAATCAGACTATGATTCGTGTAGTGGTATCTTTGGCTGGTAACGTAGGTGGTCAGATCAATCCTATGATGTTGCTCGCTATGTCTGACAAAGATGACAAGAAATCATTGCTTCCGTTGATGATGATGAGTCAGAACTCTGGTACTGTAGGTATGAATCCGATGATGCTTATGGCTTTGTCTGGTAAGGGTGATTTCGACATCAAGGATATGTTCATGATGTCTGCTCTTAGCGGTGGTAACAATCCATTCGGTGCTATGTTCGGCCAGCCACAGGCAATGCCTCAGCAGCCTGTAGCTCCAGCGGCTCCAGCGGCTCCAGTAGCTGATGACGCAGAAAATCAGGAGTAATATCTAACTTAACTAAACGCCACTCGTAAAAGGGTGGCGTTTTTATGATTAACAATGAAAGAATTTGATTATTTAAATTATCACACAGAATACTCTTGTGAAGGAACATATAAAAAGAAATTAAGTCGAGAGGTTTGTTTCTCTGAAGTATTTGACATGGTAGAAGATGATTCTGATATCAAATATACAGTATTACTTTACCCTGGAATTAATATGTGTGTTGACAAACATCGCTCTAACGCATGTCTTTTTAGTGTTCAGGAAGTTAAGAATCATTTAAGGCAATTACGAGGAATATATCCGTTTTTGTACAAAGTAATAGAGAAGATTAACGAAGATAATGTACCATACTTTGAAGTTACATTACACATAAAAGATGTTCCAGCATCTTTTCATAAGTATGTACTTACTTGGCTTCGTTACACTTATGAGTATCCTTATAATGTTATCCTTAGAGATGCTTATAGATTAAAACAAGACCCAAAGTTTCGATTTATGTCTATAGCTGACTTGTTTAACGTAGTATCAAATTGTTGTAATGATTTTGTAGGAGACGGACATTCTATATCTGCAGATAATATTCATCGCCCACTTAAAAAGGAAGAATTAAAAGAGAGAATAAAAGAAGTAGATAGACTTAATGATATATACCAACTCTTAGAACTGAGAAAAAACAAGCTCCCAAGAAAAATTGATAAGTATGGAACTAAAGATTTAGAGTATTGGTCTCAGAAGTTGTTTGATGCCAGAAAACCTATTTACATGAAGATGTATAACGCAATTAAGAACGAAGTTAAAAAATGAAAGTATTTGTTGTAGGAGGTGCACTAGCATATACTAGATTCCTCGAAGATGTGTCTATTGTTGACGATATTAAAGAAGCTGAATTAGTAATATTCACAGGCGGAGAAGACGTAGACCCATCACTTTACGGATGTGAAAAGCATCCTACCACTTACTCTAGTCTTCAGAGAGATTTAGAGGAGAAGAAAATATTTGAGAGTGTCGACCCTGACAAGCAGGTTTGTCTGGGAATCTGTAGAGGCTCTCAGTTTCTTTGTGTTATGAACGGAGGATTGTTGGTACAGCATTGTAGTAATCACGCTATAGGATGTACACACGGCATCACTGATGGTAATATGTGTTATCAAATAACATCTACTCATCATCAGATGCAATATCCTTTTAATCTGAGTGAAAATGATTATACTATACTGTATAAATCAGAAGTCCTCAGAAGCTACTCTTATGAAGGAGAAAAAATCGATGAAGATTATCTCAGACGATACGGAGAACCTGAAATAGTTTACTATCATAAGAAAGGACTTCCTAAATGTCTGGCAGTACAGGGACATCCAGAAATGATTCCTAATTCACCTGTAGCAAAAATGATTAATAACCTTGTAAAGAAAACTATAAATGAGATTAAGTAAAATTACTATTGGAGCAGATCCAGAGCTCTTTATCATTAACGAGAAAACTAAGAAAGTTGTTTCAGCTGTCGGTAAAATCCCGGGAGAGAAAGGTAATCCTTATAAAGCAGACGATATGCCTGCAGGATTTGGTTTGGAAACAGACAATATTCTTGCAGAATTCAATATCCCTCCTGTTACTGATGAGGCTGCCTTTGTAAACAATATCGAATATATGAAGGATTACATAGATAAGTTCGTAAAGAATATCAATCCTGATTACGGTATTCTATGTGCTGCCTCTAAAACTGTAGACAGGAACCAATTGCAGAGTCCACAAGCAAAACTCTTTGGCTGTGAAGCTGATTATAACGCATATACTGAAGCGGCTAACCCTAAGCCTGAAGGTGCTAAGACTAACTTAAGAAGTGCTGGATTCCATATTCATATTGGATATGAAAATCCTAACATCGATTCATCTGTAGAACTTGTAAAGTATCTTGATTTATATTTAGGAGTTCCGTCTGTTATCTATGATAAAGATAAACGAAGACGTTCTTTATATGGTAAAGCAGGATGTTTTCGTTTGACTTCTTATGGTGTGGAATATAGAGTATTAAGTAGTGCTATGATGAAAGATGTAGAGACTCTACAGTTTGTATGGCGACAGATTAATAAAGCCTTACTTGCTGCGTCTAGAGGAGATAATTTAGCTGATTCCGATTATGTGGTAAGAGCTATCAATGAGAGTGATACTGAACTTGCTCAGAGAATTATTAAAGCTTATGATATGTAAGATATGTGTGGTA
>NFZC01006659.1_pt1 | contig 10891 bp, 7 predicted proteins | sample 1095391 | NCBI WGS metagenome assembly NFZC01 (sample SAMN03609890, study PRJNA323583) | gut metagenome | isolation source: feces | host: Rattus norvegicus | place: Denmark: Riget | collected 2013
AAAATGGGCGGATTCCAGTCCATTGACTCTGATTTCTATGAATGGGAAATCGAAACTAATCAAATCAAACGAGTTCCGTTTGCTGCTGTTCCTGTTGAGAACGGTGCTGATGGTTCGGAAATCGAAATGATTTTCCCTGAGAACTACTACCAGTTACACGAAATTTTCAAGATTGAGGAATCTGGTCAGCAGTGTTTCGTTGTTGCACCTCCTACTCGTAAGGCAGACAACATGTGGTCAGTACTTGTTCGTCTTATTGACGATGACTACAGCTCAGTCCTTGATGCAAGTGCATGCCAGATTGGTATGATGACTCGTTGGATTGGTAATGCTAAGCCTGAACTTAACGACTGTGGTTTCACTAAGTATACCTCAAACGTTGAGAAGATGCGTAACTGTATGACACTTATCCGTGTGGATGAGACTTACAGTGCTAAGTACAAACTGATGGAAGACACTCTTATTAAGATTGGTCAGGGTGCAAATCAAGGCTGTCTTACTGAGACAATCTACCGTATGGACCCAATGAAGAAGGTTCTTATGGACAACTTTATGCTTGCCCGTGAACAGATGCTGTTACTTGCTAAGGGTAACGTAAATGTTGATGGTAAGGCAACAATTTCTGACCGTGCAACTGGTCGTCAGATTCCTATCGGTGAGGGCCTTATTCCTCAGATTGAACGCTTCTGTTCTAAGCACGTAGCATCTAAGGTTACTATCAACACATTCCAGATGGTAATTTCTCAGATGGTTCTTAAGGCTGAGAACCCTGTAGGTAACCACTTCATTTTCGTTTGCAACGAGCAGATGTGGGCTATCTTCAACCGTGTACTGTTCAAGTATCTTGCAGATATGAAGACGGATGGTGCACTCTTCTACTCTAAGGCTAATGGTATTGGTTATAGAGTAGGTGCTACTTTCAGCTCTTACGAGTTTGCTGGAAACACTATCTCATTCACTGCTAACCGTGCTCTTACTCGTGAGTATCAGATGCCGTTTGCAATGTGTATTGACTTCACTGGAGGTAAGACGAATGCTAAGCCACCTGTAAGCCTTTACACTCTTAAGGGCAAAGACCTTATCTTTAACACACTGAAAGGTGTTGGTATGGAAGATGGTGAAGTAGCATCAATGGTAGCTGGTGGTGCAATGACTGCACAGGGATACGCTTCTATTGCAGTAACTAACCCTTACCGTTCATTCTTACTTTACAGTACAGAAAATCCTTATTAATTTGGTTCCTAATCAAATCTAATATACAGAACAAGATGCCGAGCAGGGGCTGAAAGAATCCCCTGCTCATTTCTCTATATAAAATAATAAATGTTTATGGCTAAAAAGGCAAATGAAATCCAGAATGGGGACCTGAAAAAGAATATCGTGGTTCTCAGAAGTGCTTACGGAAAGGTAGGCCAAAAATATTTTATCCAACCTTGCAGAGACAAGAACGGAAACCTTCCTGCTTGTGTCCGTCACGTTAATTCTAACGGTGACATGATTCTTTCTCCTGAGGACATGCAGAAACCCCTTGACAACTTTATCCCAGAGAACCAAATGTTCATTATTGAGGATGGTAAAACATTTGACCTCAATAACCCCAGACAGGCAGCTGAATGGGAAGCTATCAGGTATTGCTTCCTGATTGCAGAAAGCCGTGATGCCCGTGATTCCAATGGTGACTATCTGATTGATGGTACCCGTAACCCAAATGCAAAACAACCACGTTATGGTAGAGCAGAGCTTTATGTGGAACGTCCAGGTATCATATCAGAGAAGCGTGTCACCAGAACTAAGCTAGTTGTTAAAGCTAAAAACTTTATCATCAATGATGATAGAGGTTATGATGGTCTTATTATTATCGCAAAAGTTCTTGGTCGTAATATGACAAACCAGCCACAGGCTGACATTGAGGATTACCTACTTTCTGTTGCAGACAAGAACCCTGAAAAGATTATCGAGCTTTATACAGGTGGAGACCTACAGCTTAAGCTTCTGTTTATCACAGCTAAGGAAAAGGGAATTATCCGTAAGGAACATGGACTCTATATGTATGGAGAAGATGACAATGTTACTCTTGGTGCTTCGGACTCTGCAGTTCTTGAATGGATGAAACAGCCTCGAAACCAGAAAACACTACAGCTTATCAGACAGGATACCTATCCTGAAGTCTATATCAATGACTAAAAGCTTGTTAAGATAAGGCTTTTTACAGAAAAAAAACGATGGCAATGACAGCTAAACAGGTGTTCAAAAACACCCTTATTGAGCTTAGTAAGGTCAATGCTCCGGCGTTGAAGCTTTATGAGTTCAACTACTACTTCAACAAGGCTATCAGTCAGTACATCAACACAATCTACAATATCTACAACATAAATCAGCAAACCACTGATGACCTTAGAGTTTTACAGGGTTCGATTTATCTTACACCTACAAAGGTAGCTAAGTCTCAACAGGCACTTGTTGCCAACGAAGACAAAGCTTCAAATTACCTATCGTCAAAGTACTCTCAGATTCAGAGTCTGTATGGTGCGGCCTACGAGTGCTGGCTTCCTATGGATTATCTTCACATTCTGAACTGTATTTGTACGTTTGAAGTTGTACAGCCTTATGATTGCTATGATGCCGGAACTTTTATTCAAAAGCCTGCAACAAAGCTAACTTCTGATGCTTGGCCTATAGTTATGGATGATATCTACAATAGACCTTCACCAGAAAGACCCTACTTCCAAATCTACAACCAAAACCGACAGGTATATGACAAGCTTCCTACTGACCCAGTCACTCCTATTGAAGGAGCTGAGCCAGGTGAAGCCACTACAAAAGGTACCGATATTAATGGAGTTTATGGTGTTGAGGCCTATAATTCTGACACACTAGCAGAAGGTGAGACAAGAGGTGGTAATGCCAAGCGTACATTCACCTTTGCTAATGGTCACAAAGAATCCCTTGTTGAGAGAACTGCTGCACAGAGAATTGGCAATCCTGCAAACGTAAGACTTGAAATCCGTTATGGACGTGATGACTCACTATTCAAGCTTCGTGAAGTGCAGATTGACTATATCAAAGTTCCTCAGTTCATTCGTCTTACACAAGAGCAGCTTGACCTCACTCAGGATGTATCACAGATGCTTGAATGGCCTGATTACATTTGTCAGGAAATTACAAACATTCTGGTTAGACTCATCATGGAACGCACAAACGACCCACGTTTGAGCAATAATATGCAGATAAACCAGACTATTGCTAGACCTACTGGAGGCCAGCAACAGCAGGCTCCTGCAGCCCAGTAATGCAGGTAAACTTAAACTAAATTTACATTATGTTTAATTTTGCAACAACAACTATCATCAATTCTGACACAGATGTAAGGTCAGACAAAGCACTATTCTCTAGCATTGAAGCAGACGACAAGCATGGTGCTATTCTACGTATTAAGAGAGATTTCACATTTGAAATGCCTTATATTCAGAAGGTTTACAAACGTGTAGCAGCTGAGGCTGTTCCTGCACAGGTAACAGTTGATTGCGCTGAGCTAATTAAAGCTCTGCCTGCAAACACAATCTATCCTCTTTCAGGTCGTATCGGACTTTATGTTGCACTTGAGGGAAGTGAGGAATCAGTGTTTGCAAACGATTTCTACCAGAAGGGCCTTCCTTTCTCTATCGGCTACTGCATCAAGAGTGCTGATGTGACAGCAACTGAACTTGGTGAGCAGATTGCAAAAACTGCAAACAAGTTCAACCTTGCAACTGTTGGCCGCCGTCTGTTTGATGTAACAGCAAAGGCCGGTGCTGTAACCTTCAAGTGTACTGATGAATACATGAGATTCAAGGCTGTTGTAGTTCTCACTGACCTTGGTGATTCTGAGGAAGAAGTTGCTCACCTATTTGATGGTGAGCAGGGTAACACTCAGACAGTTATCACTGTGGTTAATCGTGGTACTAACGGTTTCGGAACATTCCGTCATCTTGTTAAGGACCTACGTCTTCCAACTGCAATGAACACTAATTGGACAGCTCTCCGTCAGTCAGAACGTCCTGTTCCTGGTGCACTTTACAACCAGTACATCATTTACTACAAGGCTCCAAGTGGAACTAATCCTTCTCTTGTAGCAGTAGGCCACGAGACACAATCCAAGACAGCTCACGTATTCTGGGTTCGTCAGGATTATGCAACTGCTTTTGAAGCAGTTGTTACCGAAGTAGTAGGTGCTGCAGCTGTTAAGAATGACCCAACAGCAATCTTCGAGGAAGTTTAATCTAACTCAGTAATACTGACAGGGAGGGAGCCTATTACTTCCCTCCCTGTTTTTTTTATTTCTATACAGTCACTAAACTTAACCTTTGAAGAAATGAATATGGAATTAAACGCAATTACAGACATCTTAAGCCTTTTGTTTGGTGGAGGTATTGGAGCAGTTTTAATGCAGCTCTATACTGCAAAAGTAAATAAAAGCAAATTAGTTGCTGAGACAGAAGACACCATAGCAGAAGTTGCTCGTAAAAAGCAGGACAACCTTCAGGACGCTTTTGACACCATGTATCAGGAGCTCAACCAATGTATGAAGGACTACACTACAATTTCTGAAGAGTACAGGGAACATCGGGAAAAAATGAGGAAGTATGAGGAATCTGTGCAGGAACAGATACATAGCAAATGTGTTGAACTTGCAGAGTTGAAATCCAAGATTACTTATCTCAAGGGAATAAGATGTTACAATACTCTGTGCCCTCATAGGGTTCGTACAAACCCAGACAGACAGACTTCAGCAGAAACACAGACTGCTGAAGAACAACAATAAACCCTAACACTATGTACATAGAAAAGATAGCAAGCCAAATTAAAAACGACATCCTATCAGGACTTCGTGGTTATCATCATAATCTAAGTCTTAACTTACAGCAGCTTGAGGATGAGGTAGTTCAGACAAGACTATTGATTATCCGGCAACAAATAGCATCCGGGATGTTTCCAATCAAAGACCTCTTGGTTGCTATTAACTGTGTAGATGTGGATTGTGAGTCATTGGAAAGATGTAAGTGTAAAAGTGACGGGTGTGAAACCCCTACTGCACACTTTCAGATACCACAGGTTATGTCTGAGTTTGGCTCTGATTCGATTGACTATATAGGGTCGATTGACAGAAAGCAAAGGTTCACCATTATAAAGTCCTTATCTGAATTTCAGATGAAACGTTATCGTAAACGTGGTAAGGACAAACCTTATGTGTGGATAGACTTTGCACCAAATGCCAACGGAATGCTTGACTGCTTCCTGTTCAACTGCCCGTTTATCAAACAGGTATCAGTTGTGGGAGTTTTCAAAGACCCAAGACAAATTGAGAAGTTCAAGTGTTGTATAAGTCCTGAATATAGTACTACAGGACCTGATGACAACCTTTCTTACATAAACCAGCTTACTAAGGATAAACTTACTCAAGACAAGGTCAGATATTACAGGCAACTTGCTGCTCCCAACTTGCCTAATAACCAAGTATACTCAACCGGTAATTAATCATGCAAGGAATGCAAAATTTTCACTATGCTATTTCCTTAGCACAGACTCTGTATGACATAGAGTTTACTGACATTGAGCAGGCTGAGGAAATTGGTCTGGTTGCTTACAGCCACATAGGCAACCATCATACACACTTATATAGAACTTCGGAAGTTGTTGACCCAGAAACTGGAAGCATTGAACTTCCTTGTAATCTGCTGCACATAGAGAGTGTAACTGAAGCCTGCCATGAGGATTGGGAATCTTCAAGTGCAACTCACGAATATGGCAACACATCGTCTGCTGCTGTTGAGGATTACATTGAGGCTCGTAAGGTTAGAAGGGACCCACTTTATGAAAGTGGAAGGTTTGTCAAATACCGACAGGAAGGCAACCGAATCTATGTAAACCGTCAGTTTGGTAGAGTGAATATACTTTATCATGGAGAAATCCTTGATGAAGACGGTCTGCCTTATTTGAATGACAAGGAAGCAATAGCTATTGCCGAGTACCTTGGTTATATTACCAAGTATAAAGAGGCAATAAGAACTAACAACAAAGCTGCCCTACAGATGGCAAATGACTTGAAGCAACAGTGGCTGTTCCACTGTGATGCAGCCAGAGTTCCTGAGTATATCTCACAGAATGATATGGATGCAGTGCTTGATGCTCAAGCATCATGGAACAGAAAGAAATACCACTTTAGCTACAAGCCAACCCTATAACACTAAAGGAAGCTCTTATTGCACAGATGAAGCAAGTTGTGTGATAGGGCTTCCTTTTTCTATTTTATGCACTATGGACAATGGCACAATACTACACACATTCAAGCTGAGAGAAATGTTTCTCACATTTGATGTTGGTGCCCTTAGAATAACAAAACCTGAGGTAGTCACCATGTACAAAGACGGAAATAAGCGGGACTTTGCAATTTCTGTCTTTAAAATGTCACTAGAAACTGTAATTGACGATATTATTGATAATGGTATCCAGTTTCAGTTTCCTAATTCTAACCAAGGAAAATCCTGGTTCTGTATACAGAGAATCTCTGGTACTGAATATGTTAAGTCACGAAAAAATGGAGCTTTCAAGGACTTTGACCCTGTTGATACTAACTTTAGTGCCTATAGAATCGAATACTGTATGGAGAAATCTGATGGCTCAATAGTCAGAGTTCCTGTTCACCTTGATGCAAAACGAACAAAAAGAATTGCCGCTCTGGCAAGAGCCCATAAGCTAAGAGTCGGAAAAGTTAAAACTTTTCAGGACTACTATGGAGCAGTAAGTGCGAGATATCCGGCCCTATGTCAATATGACATCTACAGAATCCTAAGGTTCGGCTATTTTTCATTCAGATTGCACATGAACTACGGTGTTGATATATATGTGCAGTCAAGGACATTCCTTTTACAGACTGGTAGTGTTTACACAGATAGAACTACTATGCTTGAGTACGTTATGAGGAAGCTCAAGACAAAGGCTCGTATTCTTTATAGAAGATTGCATTTTCTGTGGGATGGGTATTGCTATTTTAGTCTTTCAAAGGAGAGGCTTGAAAGTATCAAGCAGGACCTTACTCAGGGTAAAATGATAGACTTCGGTGATGTTATGCTGCACAAGTGCTACGACGATGCTTTTGCAAGTGCCCTTTACAGGGCTGCTATCTTCAAAGTCAAGGCTGGTGATGAAACCAAGAAGTTTGCCAATATGGAGCACCTCGTAACTGACAAAGCTGAACTTGTTGAAGTGTTTCATTACTGGGACTGGGATACCTTAAGCTTATCAACAAGAAACTACATGACAATTTTACCTGTAGAACGCTCTGTTCAGCAGGTATATAAACAAAACCTCAAGCCCTATAAAGAGTGGCTTCGAGCTAAAAGATGGAAAGAATTACGAAAATAGATTCACACAAAACTATTTAAATTTGTATAGATGGCTAACACACGAATGACCGCACCTAACACCTTTACAAAAGGTTTGGTAATGGACTTCAACCCAACAGTCACAAAAGCTGACTGTCTGGTGAATGCCCTCAATGCTACATTGCTTACATTCAATGGTAACGAAATGCAGCTGCAACAGGATATGGGTAATGGACGTGTAGAAACTGCATTTCTGCCTGAAGGCTATGTGCCGGTAGGAGCCTGTGAGTTTGGTGATATCATTTACATTGTAAGTTACAACCCCTTGGAAAACAAGTCACAGATTGGTTGTTTCCCCAGTCCTGAACGTAACATTACAAGTGATGAGGTAACTGATTTACAGCAGAGTCTGGCAACAGGAGATTTTCAAGAACTGAACGGCTCTACACCTACAGGTGTCATCAAATCCATGTCTGTCAAGAAAATCGTCTATGGCAACAAGAATATGAACCCTGGTGACAAGTTTATCATCTATGAGGAAGCTGCAGCTAACCAGAGTGTTCTTCAGACAAATCAGGGCACACTGTCAGATTATGGGAATACTCTACACACTCATAATGAGTGGCCAAAACTTCTTAAACTCAAGGTAGTTTCTATCGAGGACTCAGGAAGAATCGTTGACCTTAATGCTGCTGTCAAGTGGTATGATAATGACTATTATCTCACACATCTGCAAACACAACCAGCACAATCAAAACCTGATATTGATTCATATAGGTCATTGGTGTCATCAGCATACTCGATTTTCCAATCGAAGGTGTCTGGTAAGCTGGCAATTCTTGCTGAGCTGGAATCTATTGATGGGTTCAGTTGTACTTATGACGTATACACAACACTTGACCCTGATACAAATGAAATGACTTACAGAGTGTATTTTTACACAGCATGGGAAACTAAGCACAATGACATTAACCCTCTCGGATTTATTTTCACAAAGTCTGAGTGGTCCAAAGACATTGATGGTGGTTATGTTTATATGCCAACTCCTAGTAAAGATGGCACCTATGTTGAATATGTGAAGAGCACAAACCAGACTAAACTGCCCTTTGAAAGCGCAGCTACACTTGATGATGAAACACCTGGCTATGACTTTACACAAGTAAAACACTACACTAGAACATACGAGCTTGAAAATCCTTCAGCTACATTTGATATTTATATTGGACAGGATAGCTACAATGCTAAAATTACGAACATTCTTGACTGGAACAAAGTAGGAGATTCTTATACTGCTGTAGCAAATCAGTCAGAGTATGACAACCTTCGTCCTGTAACCAGAATCACCAGACTGCTTGACACAACTTCTGGTGAACCGGTACTGACAGATGACACTTACCAATATATGTATAACCTCGATTCTTATGAAGTTGATGACAATGGTAATGTTACCTACTTTACAAAAGGTATCAATGGTCAGATAGTTAAGGTTATTCCTACAGCCCTGAAGGATGATGTTGTGAACAACTACTTTCACAAAGACGTTCCTACACTGGTAACTGGAGACTTTAAGCTTCCACAGAAGGCATCTGTGAAGGTTGGTAATACTGAGACACTCGTAGACACTGACCTTACAAGAATGATTTGGAATTACTCAGTAGCTCCTGTAATGCCTTATGGTGTTCTCGACCATCTTGAAATTTCAGGAAATATCGACTTCAGCAAACTTGGTACAGGTCTGATTGACCTGATTGCATGGAGATATTACAACTCAGGTAACGTGTCTACACTTACTTGGGGACTTGATGCCTATGCTGAACCCAACAAGGGTATTGCTGAGGTAGTGTTTGATTTCTTTGATAACCAGGGGTGTGCTGCAAGTTATCACATTGCAGGCAAAACATCCTATGCTGGAATATTCACTGAACAGATTGTCCTTGACCAACAGAACTCAAGCTACAGGCTGAACTCTGTTGATGCACAAGGCAAAACATATATCCATGCTGGGGTTGAAGACCCCGATGGTGAAGTTTACCTGACACCAAACAACCAGCCAGTAACTAGAGAAACATCTTTTGGTCCTTACAAGAACGACGCAGGAACACTTTATCCAAATATTTTGTATCTTGTAAGAATCACAGTGAAATACTGTCCAAAGGATATTATTGGAAATTTCAACACTGATAATACTTCAGGATACAAGACATTCTACAGGTGGTATTGGACAAACGGACTGTTTAATGAGATGTACTACAATACTGCGGACTTCAAAACACTGCAACCTAGACTGGGCCTTGATTTTTCTGCAACTTTCAACACAAAAGGCTCAAAAGGAACAAATACTTTGACACCTAAGCAGTACATCTATATGGGCACTGATGAGTTCCTTTATAGTGAGGATAAGGATGAACTTTACAAAACTCTTGGAGCCAATGTATATGCTATCAATCAGAACTACGAGGATGATGCAAATGGTAATATCAGACTTACTCTTGACCCTGGTCTGTCAGAGGGGTTCAACACTTTCAACCTGAATAAGGACAAGCTAGACCTAATTTCAGACCTATATGTCAAAATGGGTAAATCTACAATCACCAAAAGTATTGATGCTCCATCAACCATTCACACAGGAGACAGTTTCACATCACCTCTTGATGATAGTATTCAGCCAATAGTTGCTCCAAGTCTATGTAGCCATGAGACTGCTACAAGTTTTGATAGGTCTGGTTATGCTGGCTATAACTATGGAACAAACAACTGCACTGTGAGTGATACACTACTGAAGCTTATTCAGGAAGTTGAAACACCTAACAGAAAGACTGCTTCCTATACTGAAACAATGCAGACACCTATTGGTGGAAATGATATAGAAATCTATTCATCTCAGAGTGCTTATGAGTCATACCTTGATTCATTCTCACTGAATTTGTTAGGTGCTACTCTTAAGAGAGACGAAACACTTATGTACTATGACTCTGAAGGAAAGCAACAGACACTTGACCATTATCAGTATCAGAAAATCTCTTTGGCTGATGCTGGTGAGGAAGGCCCAGGAATCAGACTTGTTTTAGCAGGCACAGCTTACAGTAAAATGTATGCTTCTGAAATGACTAAGGACAGCACTTCAAAAGTGCTTAGGTCTATCATACATAATGCTAGCCCTGATGAAGAATACAGCAGCCTGAAGTCTGCAGGGCTTCACTATTACAATGGACACTTGTACTTCAATGATGTTATTACTTGGCACATGGGTGAGTCTGGTGGTAAATCTACAAGGTGGGGTTCATACCACTCAAAAGGTATTACCACTGACACATGGAGGGGCACAGATATCGGTGGTGATTCAAACTCTAGTCATAATGAATGGAGGCCTGATTTTACAGATGGCCAAGTTCAGGAGCTTTGGAAAAAGCAGTTAACTTCTGCACTTGCAGGTTTTATGATATGCAGGAGCACTTCAAGTAATGGTAAAATTAACAGAGTTGATTCAGATGTAAGTTGGGATAAAATCCGTAGTGCTTTTGGTCTACCTA
>NFZC01011600.1_pt1 | contig 10823 bp, 24 predicted proteins | sample 1095391 | NCBI WGS metagenome assembly NFZC01 (sample SAMN03609890, study PRJNA323583) | gut metagenome | isolation source: feces | host: Rattus norvegicus | place: Denmark: Riget | collected 2013
GTTTAAATATAACCAGTGAAAATCGCCTATTATTTAAATAGATTATTAACACATTAATTATAGATAAATTATGACAAGACAAGATTATTTTATTAGTAAAACTAATTTAATAGCACAAATAGAAAGTGCTAAGAAATTTAGTTGTAAACATGTACTCAAGTATGCTAAGTTAGATTTAGCTAAACTTGAAAAGAAGTACAAAGAAGAACATCTTTCTAATCCTTTATTTAGTTACATGGTAACTGATGAAGAAATGGATGAACTTATTAGAAATGATGAAAAGCCTACATTTAAAATCAAAGTAACTTTTAAAAGTGGAGAAGCTTATGATTTAATGTTTTATCATGAACTTAAAAGTGGAGTTAAACATTCTGAGGTTGTGAAATGGGCGATGAAAGGATTAACTAAAACTATTCATCATCCTGAAAATATTGTAGAGGCTCGTTTTATTATGGGTTAAAAGATATGGAAGTAAAAACAATACAAATTGACTCCGATACATTTTTAGTGTTTAAAGGACGAGAGTACAGACAGATAAACATAAATGATATTGTATGTATAAAAACATCTGGTAAATATAGTACTATAATAGATGTTCATGGCAATAGTATTATTGTGTGTTGTTCACTAAAAAATATTTCACGTGTTTTATGTATTGATTTTATTCTTGCAACACAAGGATTTTTGATAAATCATAAATACATATCTGAAATAACTAGAAAGAATGATGAAAATAATACATATATCTTAAAGTTAAATGATGATAATCACACAACTGTGGATATTTCATTATATGTAGCTACAAATATGTTAAAACAATTATAATATGAAGAAAATAGTACTAAAAGTAACAGTAGAAGTCCCAGATGATTATATATTGGATGACCCATCTTGGTTAATGGAAGACCTCAACACATCTGGATTTGATTATGATGTTGAACGTATGTAATTTTATATAATAATATGTTGGTTTTTTCCCAAATATTGTTGGCAACTAGCAGATAATTAGTTGCTCCTTTTTTTGTCTAAAGGTTGGCAGTATTATTCCACTAGACGTTAAAGACTAAAACTGCCAAATGGTTCGGTGGTGTAACTGGGGAGCCACGAGGGACTTAAAATCCCTTGGTCAGGAATGACCGTACGGGTTCGAATCCCGTCCGAACTAGAATAGCAAATGAGAAACCTCCACGTGGTGCTATTTGGGTAATGCTAATTCTCATAAAATCCTAAAAAGATCTAAATTATAAACTAACTTAAATATGGCGGAACTGGTATACGGCAGTAGATTGACGGAAGTGCCTCTAAAGTTGTCACTAAATATTTCTTGAGGATTAAGGGTTCGAATCCCTTTATTTAAGTTGGTTTATTTAAGATATTACATTATGATAAAATAGTTATTTGGGTATTTATGAGTGTTTTTAAACTCATATTAATCCATTAAGTTGTGAAAATTGATGAATTTCTTGTAATTATCTATGTCTAGTCAAGAGTGACTAAAGCTAACTCACATTGCTTGAGAAAGTAGTATGAGTTTTTAAATAAGGCTATATAGCAATACGTATAAATAGAAATGTGTAGCTCAAGTCCAGTGGGTAGAGCGTTGGGTTAAAACTCAAAGGTTGACAGTTCGAGTCTGTCCGCATTTCCTTTTTCTATTATTATTTTAATTTTTAAGTTATTAAAAATAAAAGAGCTTTGCTTGTGAAAGTAGAGCTCTTATCAAAATTATGCGAAAACTTTAATAAGTCGGAGGACTTACAAAAACTCAAAAACAGTGTGTCTTAGTGGCAAGTTGCACGTTCTCTTGACTGAGAAAGGAGAGGAAGTAGCGATTCTCAGGCACATCTTTTAAATGCTCGGGTATCCGCTCTGTCTTATACACAGTAGAAACGGTAATGGTCACATGTGGGTTCAAGCCCCACCCTGAGCACTAATTTTAAATAAATAAATATGAAAAAGGAGTATGATATTGAAAAAGTTATTGAATTAAGAGATTCTTAGAATCTCAAATGGAAAAAGATTGAAGAAATTATAGGAGTTTCTGCAGAAACTCTAAGAAAAGCTTATAAGAGAAAAAAGGAAGGCTTATCTTGTGCAGAAGCTAATCCAAATAATTATCCCAAATAGAAATAGAGAGGCTTATTAAGAAAAATTCAGTTAATTAATGAATTTGGAGGTAAGTGTCAAGAATGTGGATATAATAAAAACATAGCAGCTTTAGAATTTCATCATATTAATCCAGATGAAAAAGAGTTTCAATTAGATATGAGACATTTGTCAAATACTTCTATTGAGAAATTAAGAATAGAAGCTGCTAAGTGTAAATTACTTTGTGCTAATTGTCACAGAGAATTACACAATCCTGAATTTTATTTTGATAATTTAAACTCTTTACTAGAGACATATAAAGATATGGAAGATAAACCTTTAGATAAATCTAATAAATCTATCGCTATTTGTCCCATATGTGGTAAAGAGTTTAAAACATACAAGAGGAAAACATATTGTTCAGACGAATGTAAATATAAAAGTAAAAATTATCCCTCTATAGAAGAAGTAAATGAATAGTATAAAATACTACATAGTTGGGAAAAAGTGGCTAATCATTTTAATCTAACTAGGAGAATAATTTAGGGCATTCGTAATAGAGCTTCGTGACATTTCTTTTATTATATTATTCTATTTTGAAGAGTCTAATTAGTTAATCTAGTTAGGCTCTTTTATTGTTTAATTAAATAACACATTAACATATGAATTTTACAAATGAAATAAACACTCTTGAATCTGAGAAACTCAGATTAGAGGAAATGTTGAAACGTAATAATGATCGTTTACAACTTTTAAAGAAGGTGTCTACAGAACTTAGTTCTGATAGATATAGAAGATTCTTTAAATTGAAAGGATATTCTTTATTATACACTGGAGGAGAGAGCCTTGACTATGAGGGTTCCATATTTAATTGTACTTTAATAAGTACAGCAGGGCATCTTAGCCGTAGATGTTGGAATGTAGAAGAGTTAAGTAAACAATTGGAAGGTGCTAAGGAAATATCCAAAGAAGAATTTATTAAGTGGGCAACAGAGTATCAGCAAAGAAAGCTTAATAATATTAATAATGACTATACTCAATTATTCAAATATATTAATAGTATACCTGATGATGGTAAAGAATACTTAGTATCTAATTTATGCGGAGAACAGTTTTGCTTTAATATGTTTCGGACTAAGGCAGGTAGAGATGAATTGCTGATTACTAAAATAAAAGTAAATAATGGTATTATTATGTTTTATGTTAATTCTAAGAAACAGTGGTACTATTATGAAGATTTAGGAGAAAGTAAATGGTATGCTGATCAACTTATCAATTATTTAGATTTAACTAAATTTATACACAAAGATGAAAGATATAAATAAAATTATTGATTCACTAAGTCCAGGAGAGCAAAATGTAATGTATAATGCACTACGTGTAAAGCTTGATAAGAAACCTGAGTATACTATTAGTAAGGATGAGCATGGTTACTATGTCAGCTCTGATAAGAAAATGTTCGGCACTTTCAGATTTGAAAAGAAAGAATATGCTGAACTAGCTTATCAGATATGGAAAAATATAAAACCTGATGAGCATCTTATGTATACTATTAGAGGTGTATTTAGACTTCTTAATATTAATTCAGAATGGACAAAGTAGTGTTACAGGTAAATGACATCTTTTCCCAAGCGTGGAAGGGATGTCAAAAACCTATGTGGTTTAAAGTTCTTAATATAGATAGAACTAATAACAGCATAGAAGTAGAATGTCATTCATTTGATGGTCTCAATGTATTTCCTGAAGTTTGGTCTTTAGATACTACAGAAGTGGCATTTGAGATTGGTGATTATAAATTAGTTAAATAGCATGAGTAAGGTAGAATTAAAAGTGGGTGATATATTTACTTTCACTAAAGTAGGTTATTTATATTATAGAATTTTAGAATTAGATAAAGCATCTAATTATGCTAAAATTGAATTAATATGTCCTTATGATGTAGATAATTGGGATGAGAATTGGACTATAAGTTCTATTGAAGAAGGATTTGAAGAAGGAGCCTATAAATTAATTAAATAATTATGTGTTGGTTAAGTGCTAAAGCTATTAGAAAAGTGGCAGAAAAAGACTTTTATGTCTATAAAATAGGGCGAGTTCCATGGGATAATATTTTTATTAGTCATCTTAAAAATTTCTATTACGTTTCTAAAAATCGTAATAGAAAGATTCCTCTAATAGTTCAGTACCCTTGTAGAGACATCTGTGTAGTACAACAAGGTTATCATTCTTATAAATGGATAGCTTTTGATGATACTAATCCACGTGAAAGATGCTTATATTTAGGTAACTATGATAATGTTCTAAAAGAGAATTTATCACTATATGGTGGGTATTGTTGTATAGGTACATTTATAATTCCTAAAGGTACTGAATACTTTGAAAATGAGCATGGACATATAGTATCCTCAGATATTATCTATACAGGTAAATATTTAAAATTGTAGTATTATGTGTTGGATTGAAAATACAAGAAGTTTTGATTTACAAATTGCTGATAGAGATATTGAAGTATATAAAATAGTATCAGATGCTAATAAGCTGACATGTGAATCCCTTATTCAAGGGTTTATATATAAGGCTAATATAGGATATGTAATGGATGCTATGGAACTTGAAGAATCAAGTTTTGGTAGTGCTTTTTGCCCTACTGATTTAATTTATATTACAAAGGCTTATCATAGTTATACTAAGATACGCTTTACACTCAAGAAACCTTATGACCCATATTCAAAACATGAATACAAGGGAATTATTGCAGGTAATTTGTTGATGCCTATAAGGATTGATAATTCTTATTATGCAGCCACATTTGTAATTCCTAAGGGTTCTCAGTATGCTGTAAATTGGAAAGGCGAAATTGTTTCAAATCAAATAATGTATACTGGTAAACATTTAAAATTATAAATTATGTGTTGGGCATGTTATGCTAATAACTTAAAAGCTTATAAAGCTGAAGCAGATATTAATGTGTATAAGGTAGTTAAAAATGCTAATAAAAAACTCTGTGTTTCAGAATTTACAGGTTTTACTTATTATAAAAACACAGAACCATCTGAGTTAAAATTAGCGTTACATAGTAATTCTCATAGTGGTTTTTTAACCATTAAAGAAGGTTATTATAGTTATGAATCTGTAAACTTTGTTCTTGATTCTTTATGTAATCCAAATTTTCATGGATTTATATGTAAAACTATAGTTTTAGGAACTTATAAAGAGCTACTTAGTATAAATAATACTATTTATTTAGCCACATTTATTATTCCAAAAGGTTCTATTTATTTTGTAAATCCTTTAGGGGTAATAGTATCTAGTCGTATTAAATATACAGGTAAATATATAAAATTATGAAAAAAGTATTATTAATTATAGGGTTATTATTAACTGTTGTTTTAGTTAATAGTTATAACTATCCTGACACGTGGGCAGGTAGGAGAAGCTGGGCTTATGAAAATAAGACATTAGAAATAATGTATGATTCTAAAAAGAGACCTCATAAAATAGTTATTTATTCCAAATTTAAAGGAGGAATGACAGCTATTGATTTAGATGCAAATACATATAAATAACTATTAGAAAATTATAGAATTATTTAAATAAAGTAAAACAATTTATAATTAAATTATGTGTTGGTCAAATTATATAGCAATTCCGATTGTATTGAAGAAGCCTTTAAGAGTTTATAAAGTAGGTCCATTGGCGACTTCAAATAACTTTATAAGTTTATACCAAAACTGTACATATTATAAATCCAAGAATATGCTCACAGTAGAGATAAATCCAAAGTTTAATAGGTATAATTCTAATGTAGGGTATTTGGAACCACTTTGGAAGTATGATCGTTTTTATATACATGAAGGTTACCATGCATATTTAACTGAAGAAACAGCTAAGTATATAAGAGATATGTGGCACACATCTGGGGAAATAGGAATATTTGAAATTCCAGTAGGTGCTACTGTATATATCAACTATGCATGTAAAGAAGTAGTTAGTACTGATATTAAATATTTAGGATTATTAAAAGAATAACCAATTTGGGGGATACCTATATAGTCGCGAATATTATAGGGCAGATTGATAAGAAATGGAAACAATAAGCTAGGGTAATCTAGTAAACCTCTAGGAATTGTGAACGAAAGTTTCAAAGTACGTTAGATTCGTAAGTCCCCCACTGCGAAGTTTCAGTTATTGTATCTAATTAGAGATTTGTGTACTTAATTAGAGAAAAGAGAAGTTACCTACATAATCCGGAGTATGTAGGACAGGTGATAAGGCGAAACATGATTATTATCTAAGTAGTCGAAGTACGTTCGATTCGTATTACTTCTCCAAAGTCTTTGATGGACTGAAATGCCAGGTTTCATAGGAGTATATTAGCTAATTAGTTAGTATACTTCTTTTTTACGTTTAACACATTAATAAAATTAATTATGGACAATCAAGAAATTTTTAATCAAATTAGAGAATTGCAAAAGCGACGAACTCTATTAAGTACACAAGATACAGCTTTAGTAAATAAGATTAATGAGCTAAGAGATAAAATAGCATTAAAGAATATCAAGAAGGGCTATTATACTAATAATAATGGTTTATTTTGTAAAGTCTATGATATTAAAGAAGATGTTATATTCGTGTATGAAGTTAATACATCTGGGCTGTATGCTACCATGGAAGTTTATCCTTATTATAAAGCTTTTAATAATGAATATTGTAAAGAGTGCACTAGAGAAGAATATGATAAAGCTTTAGATTATATAGTTAAACATTTTAAAGATTAAGCTTATGTGTTTCTGTAAAACTAAAGAAAGTAAACTCTTAACAGCAAAAAGAGATATTACAGTTTATAAAGTAGGCTGCTTTGCAGATGAAGTTAGGTTTTATCCTTATTTTATGACTACCTATATGTATAGTAGAAACACTCCTATGCGTGAATGTGTAGACTTTGATAGAGATTCTATTAATATAGGTTTACATAGTTTATTATCTTTACAGGGGACATGTGACACACTAACAAAATATATGCTCTTTTTTTCTAATGGAGCTTTGTATCCTTTTATTACTACAGATGTTTTATATGCTCATGTTTATGTAGGAAAATTTATTATTCCAAAAGGTAGTATATATGTAGTTAATTGTCATAATGAAGTAGTATCTAATACACTTATCTATACAGGTAAATTTAAACACATTAATAAAAATGAAAATTTTAATGTTAAAGAATTATGGAAAGAAAAATAGGTGAAGTATTTATCTATAAAGATAAGACTTACCAAGTAGTGGAAGTTGAGACAGATGAAGAATGCAAAGGATGCGCTTTTAAGTTTAGTAGTTGTTGTACGTCTTCTTTAGGGTATTGTAGTCCTACACATAGAACTGATGGTGCAAGTGTAATTTTTAAAGAAATAAATAATATGGAGAATAATCAATTAATTATTGATATTCCTGAAGGAATGGAGATAGATTTAGAAAAGAGTAATTTAGCTAAAGGTATAGTTAGATTTAAGCAGAGTATTATTACTTATGAAGATGTTGAAGATACCTTAAAGCTATGCATAAATTGTAAGAGTATACTGGTCAATAAAAACAATGTCTCTAAGTTAGTTACTTTAAGCAAACTTATGAATATTGCTAAATACTACAACGGAGATTGGAAACCGGACTGGAGTGACTCAAATGAATATAAATATTTTATTATATGTAATGGTGATACTTATAAAGTAGATCATGGTTGGACGTCTATTTGTAGTAACATCTATTTTAAAAATAAAAAAGATGCTCAAGCAGTAATAGATAATCCTAATTTTAGAAATATTCTTGATACAATTTATAAAAATTGAGTATGGAGACATTACAAAAGTTAAGAAATAAATACAAGAAACTAAAAGAAGAAAGTGACAATATTTATAGTAAAATTAAAGAAATAGAAAAGAGAGATGCAATTCCTAAGTTTACTGTTGGTAATTGTTACTTAGATACAATATGGAATAATTTAATAAAAATTGTTTCAATAAAGGATAATTACGTATATTACATATGTTTGGACAAGACTTATATCAGTAGAGATGCTTCTTATATATTTGATATTGAAGGCTGGAAAAGGATTACATCTGAACAATTCGAAAAGGTTTATCTTGCTACAATGAAGGATATTCAAGATCCAGACTTTGAAGAAGGACTCGAATCTAATTGGAATAAAGCTTTAAACTCTATTGTAACTAGTATTAATAGTTAATTATGGACACTAGATTATTAGATTTAGAGCAATTAGTTTCTGAAATAAAAGAATTTAGACCTGATTGTACAGTAGCTATCGATTACTTGAATAAAGTAATAGACAAACTTAAATATGAAGATATAGTATCTAATATATTTCGTTAAAATTAAGTAGATTATGGAACAGAAACTTAATATAGCAGAAATCCTAAAGGATAAGCCTGTTGGAATTAAATTGTATAGTTCCACTTTTGGCTATATAAAATTTAATGGTGTTCACAAAGATAAAATATACTTCTCTTCAGAAGATACTAATATACATTCAGTCAAGCCAAATGGGAAAATGTATGATAATGGAGAATGCATCATCTTCCCATCTAAGGAAATGCGTGATTGGGCAAAGTTTTCTTGGAAGAAGGGCGATGTACTTGCTAATGGAGAGGGCGACTATTGTGTATTCAAAGAATTTGCTCATTCTTCATACCAAACAAGTAAGGCTGTATTCGTTAAGCGTAACAAAGAGTCTATTCATTCTGGATCATGTCTTTTGGATACAAAAGATTGGCACAAAGCATCGCATAGTTGTACCGCTACATACATCAATACCATTGAGAAAGAATTAAGTGGTAAGCTGAATATGGAGACCTTGGAGATAGAGAAGGCTCAGCCTGTGTTCAAGGATGGGGATATTGTGTTTATGAAAGGAATTAAAGGTGGATATTATGCAAATTGTATTTTCATCTTAAAAAGTGAATATAAAGATGGAGACGAAAGAGCTTTTTACTATGCTTTCTATAATACTGACGATAAATTTACTATAGCTGAATATGGTAATACAAGAATTCATTATAGTCTCCGCCCAGCAACTGACTCTGAGAAGCAGCAGCTCTTTGATGCTCTCGCAAAAGAAGGCAAACGCTGGGATAGTGAGAAGAAGCAGATTGTTGATTTGAAGCTAAAGTGGACTCCAAAGCCATTCGATAAAGTGTTGGGGCGAAATGAGAAAGATGATGTATAGGAAGCTGAACTCTTTTCTCATTATAGAGAAGAATCACAATATCCTTTTCGTTGTATCGGATTTAGTCGTAAGTATTGTATTCCTTACGAAGGTAATGAATATCTTCTAGGCACAAGAAATAATCCTGAGTAGCACAACCTCCACGATACAGAATGAGCGAAAGTAAGTTAAGGCTTTATGCCCATATACCTTCTTAGCCCCAGCACAATACTGGTCGTGGAGGTCTTTATATAAAACAATAATAGAATTATGAGTATAATAATTGATAAAGAAAAGATAGAAAAAGCTGCAAATAAACTTTGTGACTATGGTTCGGTTTATGATAGCGGATATAGAATAGATGGATTTATGAAATGTGCCAAATGGATGCAAGAAGAGTTCTTGAAGGACTTATGGCATCCTGTTAACGAAGAGCCAAAGAAAGAACGTGTATTTTTATATAAAACTGCATTCAAAGGATATGGGTTAAATCAAATATTTGATGGAAATGAATGGAAATATATCATTAAATATCAAAAAGCTACTCAATGGCTTTATATTGATGATTTACTTCCAAAGAAAGAAGATTAATATGAGTGGATTGTTATCAATGATTGGCATGCAGACTGAATTGGACTATCTGATAGGCGATTTCCCTGCATGCTTTGGAGATACACCATTAGCTATTCCTAAAGGCAACATTCCTTCTGATAAGCAAAAGTGTAAGCCAAAGGAGCAGCATGAGTTTACTATCAAGGGAATTAAAATCATGGCAGCTTCTAAGAAGGATGCTATCAAAAAGTACAATCATCATAAAAAGTAAAACTTATGAAAAAAGTATTTTTAGTTATACTATTAGCATTGCTATTTGTAGCTTGCAAAAGAGAGCCAGTTATAACCGAGACAAGAATGTATGAACTTACTTTCGTTGACGGTAAAACGGAAATTTATACCATTAAGAATGTGGATGTTAATGCTCAAGCATGTATTGGACATTCTTGTGGTGCTTATTATTTTTATCTGCCGTCAGCAGGATATATTGACGCAGTTATTAGATTTAAAAGAGTAAAGTAAAGCATATGAAACATAAATTGAAAATGATATGGCGAATCCTCCGTGACAGACAGGTTGTAGTAATAACCGAAAGTTATGGAAGAATGTATTATGATTGGGATACAAGAAGTCTTGAAGATGTTTGTCAAATGTGCCAAAAAGTATACGATCTGGCTTATATGTTGAATATTAAAAAGTAAAATGTACATATGCTAAGAGAAGATATTAGAGGAATCTGTCACAGACAGTGTATCTATAATGATGGGGGTAGGTGTGATATATGGGACGAAATTTCTGTTCCTGATGAAACAGAAGAGTGTACAAATCAAATAGATGTTTAACTCCTTCGGTCTAGGTATTAATCACGAAATGGAGGTGTAGATATGAATATAATCACATTTGGCAAATATAAAGGTATGCCAGTTACAAGAGTTCTTAGAATTGACCCAAGTTACTTTGGATGGTGCAAGAA
>NFZC01010795.1_pt1 | contig 10817 bp, 8 predicted proteins | sample 1095391 | NCBI WGS metagenome assembly NFZC01 (sample SAMN03609890, study PRJNA323583) | gut metagenome | isolation source: feces | host: Rattus norvegicus | place: Denmark: Riget | collected 2013
AAGACGGCGCGGTATTCGATGCGGACTGGAACGCTGCTGCCAACATAGCCATGAGAGGCGAACACCCGTTCTCAATTACGACATTGCCGCTATGCGGAAAGCTTGTAATCCTGAACGGCAGGCCGAAGTCAACCGCCCAAACGCGGAACCGGGGTTAATTCCTCAGCATCTGCAAGCCGCCTCGTAGTGTTTCATTCTATCCCCTAAAGAATCATTCTTGACTTTCATCGCTTCCAAATATTTTATGGTTAACACTGCAAAGATACAACAACTTTTTCAAACAACAAAATCCGTAGAAGAAACAAATTCAACCCCGGACTATTGTGAAATGTTTAAAACTCAAGAAACGTTAAAATCCTAATTTGCTCGCTCCAACACTGGTTCTATTCTTCAGACGGTTGTTATTATTAACCATGCCGTCAACAGCGTCGAACGACTCTTCCTCCGTGTTCCCAAAGATAAAGAATTGTTGTGTAAGTTCCTTAATATGGTCAATTGTATAACCTTCTGTCTTTGCTACCCAATCATCAAGATTAATCATATCAATATCTTCCGGCAATATAGTCTTTTCTAGATACAATCTCCGGCTCTCAGCATTTGGTAATGGGAACTCGATAACTCTGTTGAAACGTGAAGGTCTGTTCTTATATCGTGCCTGAATTCTCTCGATATAGTTTGTGGTTGCAATAATCACCACGTCTGACATCTTATAGTTACCGTCCAAAATATTAAGCAAGCAACTGTCTACCTGTGAACGTTGGTGATCGTTGCTTATAAAATTGTCAACATCCTCAATAACAGCAATAATTGGCGTGTCACCGTCAATTTTCCTTACCCTTCTTACGACTTCCGGAAAATTTAGAATTGAACCTTCATCCATTAAATTGAACACAACACCGTTATATTTGTTTATAAGGTCCTGACACATAAGATTAATAAGTGATGTCTTTCCTGTACCAGGCGCAGAATATAACAGATAATTTCTCTTGAAGACTTGGTGGTATTTCTTATACCTGTCTCTCAATGTCCAGAACTTACTTATATCGTTCATTACAATATCTGTCGCATCATTAGGCATTCTATACAACCGGTCAAGATTCACATTCTCCTTTTGGAAATACAAACCGATATTCGTATCAGTTCCAATTGAGTAATATCCGGGTTCAAGATGATCAAACGTACTGGAAACACATACAATATATTGTCCATTAACCAGAGACCATAATTTCTCAGTTGTTTCAATTTCTTTTTGATCTTTTCTTTTCTCATCTTCATCCGGAAGCGGAATTGGCGTTTGCATATTTGCTTCGGGTATTGGTGTTCCATGCTTCGCCTCTACAAGCCCTTTTTCTTCTCCAATATTCGTCATAAAAAATAATTTTTTAAAATATAAACATGTTAATTCGTTGCAAATATATAAGAAATTATTTATTATAGCGCTTATTAATAATAGAAAAATAAATATAAAATAATAGCCATAAGATTAATATATTATTATAATAATAAATGATCTGATCAAATATATAAATTTTCAAAAAAAAATAATTCTAGAATTTATATTTATATTTCTTATTATTTGAATTATAACTAATATCTTTATAAGGAAATAAACCTCAAAAAAACATAATATGTTATTTGCATTTGATTCATATCTAAGACTAAACAACACTGTAATTCCAATCGGTTATAATGAAATCGAGTTTGATCACTTTCCGTCTGAGGAAGAACTATATAATAAAATTATAGATAAATATGGTTGGTTACATGATAACTCGGCAGAATTAACGACATTTATGGTTAAAAATATTCCGGCTTTCAAGGCAATAAAATTAAAAGGAAGAGAAAATGAATATTACGTTACCTGCAACAATGTCAGAGAAATAACGTCAAACAAAAAAACGAAAAATAAAAACGGAAGATGATCAAACTGAATTCAAATGGAAATTTCGAAATGGCAGTCCGTGCTACCAAAACGACGATAAAACTGCCAAAATGGCAGAGTGGTAAATAAAATACGTCGAATATTGACTATGGCACACATATTGAATTTCTCAATAAAGAAAACTTATAACATAAACAAAAAAACAAAATAATATGAAAAAAATTCAAGAAATGTCGGAAAACGAGATTCGTGAGACAATCGAACAATTGGAACAAGTGGATATCAAGAGTGTAAAACCGGTAATTAAAGAACTATGGGATGAAATTACTAAACGCAAGAAAGAAGCGGAGGAAGCCAAGAGGCGAGAGGAAGAAACAAAATTTATAAAAAAAAGGGAAGAAGAATTGACATTGGCTGAAAAGCAAAAAGATGTTATTGGAAAATTCTTTGAAATTGACGGAAAATACTACAAAGCAGAAGGCGTACTTGGAGACAATGTACTTCTGTCCATCAGAAAATGTATCAAGGTTGCTGGAAAGACACAGGATTACAAAGGAGGCCTCGTAAAGAGCATTGATGATGTTTTGAAGTGTAAAGAAGTATCGTCAAAAGAATATTATAATCAAAAGATTGATTTCACAAAAAATATCGCCGATAATTTCAATAGTTTCGGTGAAACGATGAACGATTTTCTTGACAGCATGGATGATTTTGAGAAACTTTCTGAAAAGATATTCGGTAGAACATTCCATTTGTTCTAATGGCAAATATTGGTGATCAATAAATTAAAGGGGGATATTATTATCCTCCTTTCTTTTTTTTTTCAAAAATCAAATTAAAAATATATATTTGCCTTGAAAATTAAACATTTAAATGGCGAAACTATTTGAAATGTTAACGTTGGCAATTATAATATCATATAAAGTCTTCGGTTTTGTTGTGTGCTTGAAATATGATCTTGAAATAACAAGATCGGAAGAACAACAAAATATTCATTGATGGAACCGAACATGTTTTTTTTTCTAATGCACTATTCGGAAATAATTAATATAATAATTTAGTTATTAATAAATAAATCTTTTATTTTATGTTTTTTAGCAATTATCCAAGAGGAGAGGAATTGAAAACAATGTGGAGTTCGTTTGCAAAACAAATGCAAAACGAGGCACCAATCACAAGATGGGGTGAAGTTGTGAATACGAATAACAAAAACGTCTATAAGGCGGTGCTTGCGATGGATGAAATCATATATGATTTTTATCGTAAAACTTTCAATGAGGAGTCTGAAAAAACAATCGTTCCGTACATGGTAACAATTGCCATGAATATCATTGCTAGGAATGCAATTATGGACTATGAAGTTGAAATGGACTTACCTCCTTACGAATTCACAAATTACATGCAATCAACAAGACTATGTACTGTTCTCACAAGAACGAAGGACGATAGTGAAATGCCGGAAGACTTCTCAAAATATTCGAACGTTCTCACAGAAACATTTCCTAATGAAGAACTTACGCTGTGGGATATGTTTATGACCGAGGAAGAGTGTGTGAAGTTTGAAAGTATGTGTCACAGGGAAAACGAAGAACTCGGAATTCCATTCATAGACAGTTTCTTCAATATGGTTACTTTCGATTTCGTAAGAAATTACCTTAATCTTCCAAATGAAAGAAATGTCAAATATTACAATCTAGAGGAAAACGAAAGCGGTGATTTTATCTCTTCTACATCCCCTTGTTGTTGTGGTGGATCATGCTAATAACATATTTAAACTAAAGAAAATAAATGACTGAACAAGAATTTTACATAGAAGCGAAGAAGAAACACGATAAAGGGACTACGTGGAGAGAACTTATTGAGGATTACTACAATAAATTCGGCGTTCTTATAACAATAGACGCAATTCGTAAAAGAGTGAAACGGGCAAGCAATAAACAAAATACGCTTGAAATTCCTAAAAATAGCAATCAATCAAATGCACCAAGAGACTTCGAGCAATACAACGCAGACGGATCAATAGAGGCAACAAGGACGATTATTGAAAACATATCACTATTCAGAGGAGACAAAGCCAAAATAATGGATTATCTCGGGTATAATGAAAGGGAGTGGGAGTTGGTATCTTGGCGTATATCCCAATGGGATGGTGGTATTGAATCGGCGCCTAAATTCAGCATACAATATAAAATAAAACCAAGGAAAGAGATTTCTGAAGTTGATTTATTGGAGGCGATGAAGTCTGTATTTTCATCTGAGATAACTCCTTACGTACCCGAAAAAAGACAGTTGATAGGCGTACACGAAGACAAACTTATGGAAATTCCTCCGGTTGAACTTCACCTTGGAAAAATAAGCGATATAATCCAAACGGGCGAAGAGTATACTCTTGAAATAGCCAAGAAAAGATTCGAACATATATTAGATTCAATTATTCAAAAACAATCTGTAGAGAGGTGTGGAAATTGTCTGATAGTTGTTGGAAGTGATTTTTTCAATGCGGAGAGTGATAATTGCACAAGTGTGCATAAAATACCACAGCAAAATTCACACGGATATATAAAGTTGTTCATGGACGGCTTGCAAATGTATACAGTATTTATACTTACACTGAGACGCTATTTCAATAATATCGATGTAATGCTTTGCGCCGGTAACCACGCAAGATCGATGGAAACGTTCATGTATATTGCGTTGCAACAGTATTTCCATGAAGACAAACAGGTGAAGTTTATAGAAAACTACAAACAGACGCAATGCTACTTATTCGGAGAATGCGCTATTTTCTATAATCACGGTGATGCAAAGTTGCAACAAATTATAAAAAGTATTCCTGCTGAATTCTATGATGAATGGGGAAAACACCGGTTCAGGGAATTGCACCTCGGTCATTTACATAAAGAAGTTGTGGTTGATGACGACAGCGGTATGATTACGAGGCGTATTGGTAGTCCGTGTTCAACAGATGCTTGGCACTATCAAAACAGGTATGTCGGAGCAACGAAAAAACACGAGATATTCATATGGAATAAGGAATACGGTTTGGAAAGTATGCACTATATTATAACTGACAAGCACTAAAATTTTTTAGTGCTTGCTTTTTTATTTAAATGAACCATAAATGTTTACGATGAGAACTCATTCCACGAACAATTAACGGATTTGTTATTTTTACTTTCTATTGCTACCGTATTGGTCTTGCTTATACAATCTTCAAGATAAACATCGCCTATCCTCTTGTTCCTGAATCCATAGTCGAACATAATGTTCCCTTCTGCCGAACAATAGTGTAATTTCATAATTCCGCTATTGTTATTTTGGTCAAATCCTTTCATCTTGTTATAATCGGCTTCACACTCATATAAGTCAACACAGTGATATCTCATGTTTCCTCCTAGTTTAAACCCGTTTCCATTTCCAAACGCAGGATATTTTTCAAGTGTCACCAATGAATAATCGTTTCCAAAGGCAGTCGGCATTATTTTCCCGTCTCCTTTAAATTGTTCGAACCAATCTCTGTCAACTTCGTATCTGGCATGATTTCTCATGTCTATCTCCCTTACACCATTCCTGAAACTTTTACATCCTACAAGCGTTGTAAACTCTTCCGTGCATCTTCCGAAAAAATCAAAACCGTCGTCAGTATTATCATATGATACACAATTAACAAAGTTATTCGGCAATCCGTAGTGTAGTTTATCACTTATTCCGTCAGAATCATAGCCGAATTTTATCTCGTCACCGTCCATTCTTTTGTATCCAAAATTATCATGCGATACACAGTTAAACAATGCATTATTACCTCCGGAAGCCATTTGAATACCAGAATCCACACATCCGTAAACCTCAATGTTGTTTAATACTGAATTATTTAACTCGGAACGTATTCCTTTGAAACCGGCATAGCACAGAACAATACCGTCAATAATCGCATAATCTCCGAATATCCTCATTCCGTTACAGTCACTGTCGTATTTGGAACCATACGGCTGGTATCTGAAATCAAAGACCGGTCTGTTTCCTTCGTCTTCAGCTACAATCTTGATTTTCTTCTCTTCATCCCCGAAGAGGTTCAATGTTATTTGTTTGTCATAATTGTAAATACCGTTAAGGACGTGCAACGTATCGCCCGCCCTTAACTTTACAATCAAATCCGTAAATTCACCAGCGCTTTCGATTGTTGTACCGTTTCCAACTCCATTTGGTTTGCAAAAGTAATCCATTATATTGTCAGTTATTTTGTTGTTCAACAGATTCAATTGCAATATCCTGTGTTTCAAATTTTTTCTTTGCTTTCCACCCGCTTCTGGTTTGACCGTCCTCGTCAACACTGTCGTCAATCTTGTAGATGATATTCCCCGTTTCGTTGTCAATCACCGGAAGTTTAAGTTCGGTCTTGTGCCACACTTGAAATAGTTTGCACTCATAATCAAACCACACCGTATCCATATGTTCAGCGAATGCTTTTCTTATGAAATATTGTTCGCTTTCCCAATATTCGTCAGCTTCCGGTGTTTCGTTGAATATCTTCAGTGCATCCACATAGAATTCTTGAAGTGCCTTTGTTTCTCCTATACAACAACCGGCATTAAGAAAACAATACTTTCCGTATAGTTCTTCCCTGTTATCAACAATATCTATTTCTACTTTCGGGTGCGCCCACGGAGTTGCATTGAATATGATTTTCTTTCCGTATGTCTTGTATATGTCGATGATGTCAGAAAGACTGTCATTGATTGCAACATCTATACCGTCAAGAATAAGACAATATTCAGACGTTACATTCTGCAATGCGTCGTGAAGAAGTTTTATCTTCTTGTTGTTTACCCATGGATATACATCTTTATGTTCGGCAGCATTTATAAAAGGTATGTTATTCTTCTCTAATTGCTTTATAAGTGGAGAACGACCGTAATTAACACTGTCATCGTCTACACACGTAATGATTTGCAGGTTCTCCGGTACTCCGTCTATATTGCTGCTTGCGAATTTGTCAATCAGATATCTGTATTTATATCTTGTCCAACCCGGAAAGTGTGATATCTTAACCGGCGTTCCTTTTGATGTGAAATAAATTTGTCTCATATTCTATATTATAAGGTTTTTTTTAATGTTTTCCTTCAAGTTTTGAAAGTCTTTCTTCAATGGAGACAATCTTGTCAACTCCCTCTTTCAAATCTTTTATAACCGTTAATAATATAACGGTTAATTTTGAATAATCAAGTGATAGATAGCCTTCTCCGTCTTCATATACAAGTTCGGGAAATACATCTCTTACTTCCTGCGCTATCATGCCAATTTGGCGTTTCTTTTCCTTGTCGTCTTTCCACGTGAAATATACGGATTGGCACTTTTCTACGAGTTCGTATGCTTTTTCAAGCGATACGCTGTCTGTAATGTCCTTTTTCCTTGCATCGGAAGAAGCATAATATGCCCCCGATGCATAACAATCGCCATTTTCCTTTACAAAAAAAGCGTCACTTAAGTGTTGTACTCCATTTGTATTGCTTCCGTTACCAATAACAAATAAATATCCGTTTGTATTGCCGCTTGTGTTATATCTACCTATTGCAGTCATACCACTCTGGTTTGCGGTTGTACCTATGCCAAATGACGTCGAACCGTTTCCGATAGCCTTTGTACCTACACCATGTGAAAATGAACCACGACCACTAGATAGTACTTGTTGATTTTCATCTTCCGAATATCCACCTGCATACGATCCTTCACCACTGGATGTTATACTTCCGTTAATACCGACATAACCGAATGCCATCGTTCCATTAGCATCTGCTATAATAGAGCCAGCCTCACTGGCTCCTCCGGCGTAAGCACCGTAACCATTGGCCATAATACCGGACCCTACTCCGTGTGAAATCGATCCATCGAAACGATCACTTATATTTGCTTCTCCAATACAAATATTATTAGAATATAAAGTACCGCCTTCCGTATAAACTTTAATATTACTATGTGTAACATCAACACTGTCTGACTGCTCAATAGCACCTATTAAGAATAATTTATCGTTACTGTTTGACGATGAAATTTTTCCAGCCACTTCTTGCAATGTCTTTATTTCACTATCTAGGTTTTTGATTTTAGTGCCGTTATAACCCCCAATACCATACACATAGACGTCGCCATTTTGCATTACCTCAACGGCGTTTTTTCTGTTTGCCGAATTATTGCCGATACCGATGGAAGAAACTGTGTTACCGGAATTATTATCAGCCATTTGATCGTCGGAGTGAGTTATATTGAAATAACCCTCCGCGTGCTCACCGGTGTTCGTTGTAAAAGTTCCGACACCTTCTGCATGACTATAATCACCCTTGGCTACCGATGTAAATCCTTCTGAATGCGTCGCATCACCAATTGCTTGTGTTTGGATTCCTTCGCTATGTGATGCGATGCCAACTGCGTTCTTATCACTGACAACTGAAATGGTTAAAATTCCTTCGCCGATATCTACAATTTTATAGAGGTAATCACCACGAAATCCATCAAATTTAGCACTTTTTGTTATTCCATTGAATACGTATGTAAAAGTACCATCATTAAAATCAACAGTTACATCTTTGAAATTAAAATCAGTTTCAGTGTTGGTAGTATCATACTCACCATTATTAATCGTCATATTAACATTACAAATGGCTGATTTTAAAGCATTTTCATATACTTTTTTTTCGTCATTCGACAAAGCATTATACGCATCAACATTTGAAACTAAATTACTAACAAAATTACTTATATTGGTAAAATTTTCTAATTTTAATTGTGCAAATTCGATATCTGTTATTGAACTATTTGTTAATAGCCATTCTCTATTAAAGTGTATTTTTGAACCATCAATCGTAACGGGTACTGATACGGTGGAATTAGTTGTTCCGACACCTTCTGCATGACTATAATTCCCTTCCGCAACAGACATATTTCCTTCCGAAAACGATCCTGTACCGCTTGCAAGTGTATTTTCCCCAAAAGAAGCAGATCTTACACCTCTTGCACCTCTCGAATCGACACGTGAATTGTCAACTACTTGTACTGAATTTTCACCGGCGCCTCGCTCCATGACGTCATTACCACCATCGCCACCGGTAGAAACTTGATAAATACTACTACCATTCGAATACCATAGTTTGTCGGTTACGTTATTATAGCTCAGTCTTGAGCCGGTAAACATTTCAATTGCTGTCTTTGTAGTATCCTGTACATAACCGGTTCTGTCGTCATTTGGAACCCATACAGTGTTGTCATCCGCTCTCAATATCGTTTTATCGTTAAATGAAAGCATGATGCTGTTAAGCGCATGATTTTGAAGTGATAACGTTGTGTATGCAAATTCAACATCTTCATTACTGAATAAAGACAACACATCTATCGTCTTCACCTCTCCATTTTCAACAACATTAACATCAAATTTGCTAGCGCCGGTTCTTTCTGTTGTTTTACCTGTAGTTGACAAATCATCTTCGTACACCGATATGTCTTCGTTATTGATTGGTTTCCTGGTATCATTAGCGTCATAATACGTAACTGAATATTTTTTATTCTTCAAGTCAAGTGTCAATCTTGAAACATAGGTTAATGAATTTCCAGAATCGTCTTTAAAGCCCTCTGGGTTAATAAAATTTGTAAATCCACTGGTATCCATATGGCCGACATTACTGAAATCAACCGTAATGATTCCATTTTCGAGAGTTAAATTTGACTTGATAGCAACACATACCTTTACATTAGACGAACTTTGATTGTAATAACTATTGTATTTAACTAGCATATCTCTTACATCAGGTTCGTCAATTTTGTGTCTAATCAAATACCTGCGTTGGTTTTTAAAAGACGTAATGCCATAAGCCGAATTTTCGTATTTATTAATACCTGTAACACCGGATATACCAATACGAGAATTGTCATTGAAATAATTAAATGGTGTGTATTCATCCGTATACACATCACCATCTTTAACTCCGTCAATATTATATACCTCACAATAAACAGCAACAGTTTCTATAGTCTTACCTAAAACCCCTAAAAAATCATCAACATCTTCAGTATTCTCAATTAGAAAATTAAGCGAACAGATATATCCGGAAGCGTCAAACGTTTCAGTTACTTTAACCTTTTCGCTTAATATTTCAGGTTTTTTCCTCTCGGTTTCTGTTTTAATATTTTTTACATAATATTGCTCTAATTGAGTATTCTTATTCGGGAATGAATCTTTAAAGCAGCCATCTTGAAATTGTGTACTGTAGGTAAGTGTATCACCACTTCTTTCGGATATTTGCCACGTTGTTTCGTCATTCGCGATAACTTGCTGACTGTATATTACGTAAGCACCTCCCTTGTCATCCTTGTATACCCATGCGCAATGTTCTGTGTTTTCATTCGGGTCTATATCGAACGCTGTATCTCTGACGAAAGTTCTACCGTCTTCTGTTATAACCCTTCTTTTTTTTGCGTGATTGGTATTTAAGAGTGTGATGCATTCAAGATCACCAGTCGTTCCTTTTGGGCCTCCGTCTGAACCCATCAATGTTTCGGCTTTTACTGTGCGCACTTTTCCATTGTAATAGAAACCATTGATTTCATATGAATTTTTGGCTGTCCTTATTACATTCGTAGCGCCACTATTCACTTCCCAACTTCCATACCCATAATTATATGTTGTATATCCACTATTATTATTACTCAATCCAATACCATATTCAGGATCAACAGGTGATATGCTGAACTCTTTAAAATCATTGTTAAAATCCGGTTTTATAATACCGCCGGTACACTTGGCGAAGTCTTCCTGATTGTCAACAACCAAGACGTTTTCATACATAAGTTGTTTTGTAACCAACCCATCGTAGTCATTACCCGTCTCGTCAGCATCGTAATAAATCAACTCATGTTCGCTTTTAGGAACTGAAGTTCCAATAGACTC
>NFZC01008978.1_pt1 | contig 10724 bp, 7 predicted proteins | sample 1095391 | NCBI WGS metagenome assembly NFZC01 (sample SAMN03609890, study PRJNA323583) | gut metagenome | isolation source: feces | host: Rattus norvegicus | place: Denmark: Riget | collected 2013
TTCCACAACAACACCTCCTACCTATTTACATTCTTGAAAGACTCATAAATCTCACGCCTAACTTTACCTTGTTCACGAACAAAATCATAAATATCAAAATAATGTAAATCATGTTTATACATTAACTCTTTATTACTTTCTTTAATCAGCTCATCAATCTTGTCTCGGTATTGCTGATACAAAAACATAATATAAGGGTCACTGTCATTTTTTTCACAGTATTTTATATAACTTCTAGGTATGCCTAATTTCACACCTCTAGAATCCAAAATATAACCTTGGTTTAAAATTTGCTCAATATTGGCTAAAAAATAATCAAGGCCAATAATTTTCTTTGGATAAACAATATAAGGTTTTCTGACATTTTTACCATTAACAATAAACTCATCAGATGCAATTTCTCCAAACTTGGTAATATACTTCACCATATAAGGAGCGGTATGCTCATTAACATCACCAACATCAACAAAACCTGCATCCCATATATCTTCAAGAAATTTAGATTTATAGCAATTATAACCTTTTTTAGATTTATAAAAATATTTTAAGTCACTAGGTTTATAACCGAAAAGTATCATGTGAAAATGTGGACGACCGTTTTTTTCTCCATATTCTCCAGCAATCAAATATTTTATTTTACCTTTAAAACCATGGTACTCCAATGTTCTTCTAAGACGTTTCATAAATCTTTGAAAGTAAGCATGATCTAAACTACCATTAGGAAAAACTTCATCTAACTTCTCATCACTAGCCGTTAAGGTAAGAAAGCAGACCTCATTATAATTATAATTCAAAAGCTCATATCTTACACGTTGAGCAAGTTGAGTTCTCCACTTCTTTTTACACTCAGGACATTTACCACATGGAACAATAACATAATTATAAAGATCTGGAGATTTTGCATTAAAATTATATTTATGTTCTACCTTGTCCCAATGAATTTGTAAAGGTGACATACACATCAGACATCACCTATTCAAAATCAATTAAAACTTCTAAATCATCATTATCAAAATCAGTAAAACAAGTGTATATAACAAGTTCAAAATCACCTTTAAAAGTAACAGAATAATCTTCAACTAATTTTTCTAATATATCATACTTTTTACCTTTAATATTTCCACAAAGTCCATATTCATCAGCATTATCAAAGTATAATTCAAAATTACCTAATCCATAATCTCTTAATTCATTAATCAAATCCAAAATTTTTACCAACTGTCTTTTATTAAAAGTCATTTTAAAAACTCATCTCCTATTATATATTTTATTTACATTTAGAAAATTAAGTTTCGAATTAAGAAAATATGTTCGAAAAAGTAACGAAAATGCCTTTAATTAACATTATATGTGGTTTGGTTATTGAATTAATTTAGATAAGAATTATTTAAAATAATTTTTCCTGAAAGGTTTGAAAGGATAATGTTATTTTATTTTTCTCTAATCAGCCATAATTCTTAATTACTTAACTTTCTTATTTGTTTTTGTGTCAAGGGGCCATATATAAAACAAGGAGTATATGGCCCCTTTTAGAAGAAACCCCATTGAAGTGATTTTTTCTCTCTCTTTGATATTAAATTACAACATAATTATTAATTTGTCAAGTAAATAGTTTTTTATCGGTCTTTCTACGGCGCTAAAGACGGCTTATAAGCATTTACAAAATATATTAATGATCTCTCGCCTCGCCGACTTCTAGCAAAAGAAAAATGCCCCTTTCGGGGCGGTATAGGGCAAATTTTAGGCTGTGGGCAATGGTTTTTCAATTGTCTCAGGAATAACAGTTGGAGTATCTGGAACAATAACAGGCTTTTCAACAACTGAATTATCTTTAAATTCATAGTTATCAGGATTACTACAATATTCAAAGAATCTCTGTGGAGTTCCAAAGAGTTGTTTTTTCTCATCATCTAAGTGTAAAAACTTTCTCTCTATCTTAGCCTTTTCATTTTGCCAGTCCTCAAAAGTCCAAGAAGAAGTCTCATAATTATCAATATCATACACAGGAGTTCTTGGAGTTCCTCTGTAATTTACTAATAATTGTTCTATTTCACACATAGACTTGAAACTCTGATCAGTAAGAGAGTAATCTTCATTAACTGTACCAACACATTTTTTATATGATTTTTTATCCCAATATTTTACAAATTCCATTTTCTCACCTCTTATATTCTTCCTGCAAGTAGAGACGGATCCGCAGTCACAGGCAATGGTCTTGTAGCTTTTATGTCAAACCAAATATCCATAATGATATCAGGCTCATTTGGAGCAGAAAGCACACGATTAACAGGAGTGTTAGACTCTATAAAAGTAGAATTTAATTTAGGTAAGTTTTCAAATTTCTCAGCTAAATGCCAAACGTCAAGCGACTCTGTAACACCTGATCTCATTTTACCTGTAATTTTATTAACACCTTCTCTAAGTTCTCTATATCTTTCTTGATATCCAAAAACTGCATCATTAGTGGCTTTATCAGGAGACAAGAAAATCTCTTTATTATATACTGCTTGATCACCAAGGTTCCAAAAGGCAGGATTCATATAATCCCATCTGCTAGATTTACTAAATTTTCTAGCAACACCTTGTTGATAAGTTACATCAGCACTAGCACAAGCAAGAATCATAAATATTCCATGTTCAACAACTGACACTTCACAAAGCTCATTATTTTGTTGACCTACTCCAATACCTGTAAGGTTACCCTGAGGAGAAACGTCATTAGTAGCTGAATTTTGAACAACTGGATTAATAACTATATCAGAAGTACAAGAACCTAAAAATTGAGAACGACCTAAAAGGAAATCAGGGCAAGTTACATTATAATGCATTTTTACAAGTTCAGGGTATCTCTCACCAGCACGAGCGTCTCTTTCAAGCAATACCTGTAAAGCACTTGCTTTTCTTAAAGCTTCAATAGTAACACCTGTAACTTGTGACATATCAGCATAAACATATGCTCCATTAGGGACTACATTATAACCAGTATATGCAAAACCTTGATCAATCGGGTTAGTTTGAAAATTACCATTTTTATACTGTACAGGTTCACCATTACTTTTATTAGCAACAACAGGAGCATTACCAACAAGAGGAATTTGAACTGCCTCACCACTTTGAGGGTAAGGAAGGCAAGATGTAAAATAGTCTAATGGTTTACCTTTTTTTAGAATATTATATGTTTTTAAAGTATCTTTATCTTCCGCTTTATCACTTGCAAGATTATCACCTGTAAACTCTTTTAGTGGCTCTTGTATCTCATTTGCTCTATACCAATCATTCCATATCTTATTATATGCACGGAAAGGAAGAGCAGACACGGAATAATCACAAGTAGTACCAGTTGGAGGGCAACCTAAATAATCAGCTAAACCACCGACTGTATTCTCTGCAACTTTCATATTAATTTGAGGAATAAGATAATCATTATGGTCATCTTGCCATGTTTTTTCACCCATAAAGTTTAGGAAATGTTTCCATAATAATCTATTTGGTACCCAGAAAGCAAAAAATTTAAGTTTCACATTATCCATCACAGGGGCAACAGTAGGCATCAATCTGCATACACTTGCAATATCTACTTCAAAATGATCACCTGGGGAAAGCTCTTCCCAATAAACAGGGTACAATTTATCAAAATCAATACAAGTTTTTAAACCTTCTGACAAGTCAAATGTTGATTTCATTCCTTTAGCCTGAGGAAGAATATTACTATCAAGTACCACTCTATTTGGCATTTTCATTGTAAATTGTGCATTACTCATTAAAACACTCTCCTTCCACCTCTAGTGTATGGGACAAATTGGGATTGATACAAAAATGTTTTAGAAAACTGTATTCTTCTACCTCTGTTAATTCTCATTAGCTACCTCCTCTTGTTTATCAATATTTCTAATAGCTTTAACACTTCTAATAATAAATTCAGTAAACGATAAATTTAAATCTTCCTCCTTCAAATAACCTTTCTCTTTTAGTTTCTTTAAAGTGAAGTATCCTACAACTAAATCAATAACATCTCTAATTTTAATCACCTACCTCGAAATTCTATTAACATCAATTTTTCTAGGTTCAGAAGGGAACCTGTTTGAATAACCTTTTCTTTTTTGCTCTAATACGTTCATACCTTGCAAAAATAATTTTTCAGCACTATCAACAATACCATAAACACTACCAAGACCAAAAGCACCTAAGCCCCAAGGAGAATTAATTTTATCAGCTAAATCTAAACCAGCACCAATAATAGGACTGGTATTTGTAACTTTATTTCTCTCTTTATTATTTAAAAAAATAAGCATAGACAATTCTTCTTTAGCTTTTTCATTATTAATATTAATACCTTTAGCCTCACAAGCGTTCTTATAGATCTCAATCTTCTTCTTTTCATTTTCAGTTTTACTTATTTCAGCTATTAACTTGTCATTTAAAATACCTTGTTGTTCTCTCTGAATTTGCAATTCTAACATTTTAGCCTTTGACTCAAATAAATTATTATCCTGTTCCTGTGCAACTGCTTCTGCATTTGTTTTTCTTTCTTCAGCTTTAGCAACTTTCTCTTGTTGCTTTTGTAATTTAGCATTGCTTAAAGCAGTAATCCAACTTGGGTCAAATGATTGTAATTGTGCTTGGCTTCCACTTGGTGTACTAGCTCCAGCACTTGCATTATCAACAGCCAACAAAGGGTTTAAACCTGCATTTCTTAAATCTTGCATTCTTCTACTAATAGCCGTATTTGACATATATTCTTGAAAATCTCTATTTCTAGAAGCCTCTTTTTTTGCAGAATGATTTGTTAACATAGTACTTCCAAGGCTAGCAATACCACCAACAATAGCAGCACCTAGTAAACTCATTAAATCACCTCCTAAATAATTAAAACAGCACAAGTACCAACAATTAAATTAAACACAAAAAGACCTATTACAAAATAAAGACAACCTTTAACAACTTTCTTTACAAATTCAAATTCATTATTCTTCATACACATCACCTCTATGGTAATTGTAACACACTTTCTAGCACTTTATAAAGAAAAAATAAACATACTACAAAGCCTAACAGGGATACAATGTATTTACTCCAATTTTCCACAACAACACCTCCTACCTATTTACATTCTTGAAAGACTCATAAATCTCACGCCTAACTTTACCTTGTTCACGAACAAAATCATAAATATCAAAATAATGTAAATCATGTTTATACATTAACTCTTTATTACTTTCTTTAATCAGCTCATCAATCTTGTCTCGGTATTGCTGATACAAAAACATAATATAAGGGTCACTGTCATTTTTTTCACAGTATTTTATATAACTTCTAGGTATGCCTAATTTCACACCTCTAGAATCCAAAATATAACCTTGGTTTAAAATTTGCTCAATATTGGCTAAAAAATAATCAAGGCCAATAATTTTCTTTGGATAAACAATATAAGGTTTTCTGACATTTTTACCATTAACAATAAACTCATCAGATGCAATTTCTCCAAACTTGGTAATATACTTCACCATATAAGGAGCGGTATGCTCATTAACATCACCAACATCAACAAAACCTGCATCCCATATATCTTCAAGAAATTTAGATTTATAGCAATTATAACCTTTTTTAGATTTATAAAAATATTTTAAGTCACTAGGTTTATAACCGAAAAGTATCATGTGAAAATGTGGACGACCGTTTTTTTCTCCATATTCTCCAGCAATCAAATATTTTATTTTACCTTTAAAACCATGGTACTCCAATGTTCTTCTAAGACGTTTCATAAATCTTTGAAAGTAAGCATGATCTAAACTACCATTAGGAAAAACTTCATCTAACTTCTCATCACTAGCCGTTAAGGTAAGAAAGCAGACCTCATTATAATTATAATTCAAAAGCTCATATCTTACACGTTGAGCAAGTTGAGTTCTCCACTTCTTTTTACACTCAGGACATTTACCACATGGAACAATAACATAATTATAAAGATCTGGAGATTTTGCATTAAAATTATATTTATGTTCTACCTTGTCCCAATGAATTTGTAAAGGTGACATACACATCAGACATCACCTATTCAAAATCAATTAAAACTTCTAAATCATCATTATCAAAATCAGTAAAACAAGTGTATATAACAAGTTCAAAATCACCTTTAAAAGTAACAGAATAATCTTCAACTAATTTTTCTAATATATCATACTTTTTACCTTTAATATTTCCACAAAGTCCATATTCATCAGCATTATCAAAGTATAATTCAAAATTACCTAATCCATAATCTCTTAATTCATTAATCAAATCCAAAATTTTTACCAACTGTCTTTTATTAAAAGTCATTTTAAAAACTCATCTCCTATTATATATTTTATTTACATTTAGAAAATTAAGTTTCGAATTAAGAAAATATGTTCGAAAAAGTAACGAAAATGCCTTTAATTAACATTATATGTGGTTTGGTTATTGAATTAATTTAGATAAGAATTATTTAAAATAATTTTTCCTGAAAGGTTTGAAAGGATAATGTTATTTTATTTTTCTCTAATCAGCCATAATTCTTAATTACTTAACTTTCTTATTTGTTTTTGTGTCAAGGGGCCATATATAAAACAAGGAGTATATGGCCCCTTTTAGAAGAAACCCCATTGAAGTGATTTTTTCTCTCTCTTTGATATTAAATTACAACATAATTATTAATTTGTCAAGTAAATAGTTTTTTATCGGTCTTTCTACGGCGCTAAAGACGGCTTATAAGCATTTACAAAATATATTAATGATCTCTCGCCTCGCCGACTTCTAGCAAAAGAAAAATGCCCCTTTCGGGGCGGTATAGGGCAAATTTTAGGCTGTGGGCAATGGTTTTTCAATTGTCTCAGGAATAACAGTTGGAGTATCTGGAACAATAACAGGCTTTTCAACAACTGAATTATCTTTAAATTCATAGTTATCAGGATTACTACAATATTCAAAGAATCTCTGTGGAGTTCCAAAGAGTTGTTTTTTCTCATCATCTAAGTGTAAAAACTTTCTCTCTATCTTAGCCTTTTCATTTTGCCAGTCCTCAAAAGTCCAAGAAGAAGTCTCATAATTATCAATATCATACACAGGAGTTCTTGGAGTTCCTCTGTAATTTACTAATAATTGTTCTATTTCACACATAGACTTGAAACTCTGATCAGTAAGAGAGTAATCTTCATTAACTGTACCAACACATTTTTTATATGATTTTTTATCCCAATATTTTACAAATTCCATTTTCTCACCTCTTATATTCTTCCTGCAAGTAGAGACGGATCCGCAGTCACAGGCAATGGTCTTGTAGCTTTTATGTCAAACCAAATATCCATAATGATATCAGGCTCATTTGGAGCAGAAAGCACACGATTAACAGGAGTGTTAGACTCTATAAAAGTAGAATTTAATTTAGGTAAGTTTTCAAATTTCTCAGCTAAATGCCAAACGTCAAGCGACTCTGTAACACCTGATCTCATTTTACCTGTAATTTTATTAACACCTTCTCTAAGTTCTCTATATCTTTCTTGATATCCAAAAACTGCATCATTAGTGGCTTTATCAGGAGACAAGAAAATCTCTTTATTATATACTGCTTGATCACCAAGGTTCCAAAAGGCAGGATTCATATAATCCCATCTGCTAGATTTACTAAATTTTCTAGCAACACCTTGTTGATAAGTTACATCAGCACTAGCACAAGCAAGAATCATAAATATTCCATGTTCAACAACTGACACTTCACAAAGCTCATTATTTTGTTGACCTACTCCAATACCTGTAAGGTTACCCTGAGGAGAAACGTCATTAGTAGCTGAATTTTGAACAACTGGATTAATAACTATATCAGAAGTACAAGAACCTAAAAATTGAGAACGACCTAAAAGGAAATCAGGGCAAGTTACATTATAATGCATTTTTACAAGTTCAGGGTATCTCTCACCAGCACGAGCGTCTCTTTCAAGCAATACCTGTAAAGCACTTGCTTTTCTTAAAGCTTCAATAGTAACACCTGTAACTTGTGACATATCAGCATAAACATATGCTCCATTAGGGACTACATTATAACCAGTATATGCAAAACCTTGATCAATCGGGTTAGTTTGAAAATTACCATTTTTATACTGTACAGGTTCACCATTACTTTTATTAGCAACAACAGGAGCATTACCAACAAGAGGAATTTGAACTGCCTCACCACTTTGAGGGTAAGGAAGGCAAGATGTAAAATAGTCTAATGGTTTACCTTTTTTTAGAATATTATATGTTTTTAAAGTATCTTTATCTTCCGCTTTATCACTTGCAAGATTATCACCTGTAAACTCTTTTAGTGGCTCTTGTATCTCATTTGCTCTATACCAATCATTCCATATCTTATTATATGCACGGAAAGGAAGAGCAGACACGGAATAATCACAAGTAGTACCAGTTGGAGGGCAACCTAAATAATCAGCTAAACCACCGACTGTATTCTCTGCAACTTTCATATTAATTTGAGGAATAAGATAATCATTATGGTCATCTTGCCATGTTTTTTCACCCATAAAGTTTAGGAAATGTTTCCATAATAATCTATTTGGTACCCAGAAAGCAAAAAATTTAAGTTTCACATTATCCATCACAGGGGCAACAGTAGGCATCAATCTGCATACACTTGCAATATCTACTTCAAAATGATCACCTGGGGAAAGCTCTTCCCAATAAACAGGGTACAATTTATCAAAATCAATACAAGTTTTTAAACCTTCTGACAAGTCAAATGTTGATTTCATTCCTTTAGCCTGAGGAAGAATATTACTATCAAGTACCACTCTATTTGGCATTTTCATTGTAAATTGTGCATTACTCATTAAAACACTCTCCTTCCACCTCTAGTGTATGGGACAAATTGGGATTGATACAAAAATGTTTTAGAAAACTGTATTCTTCTACCTCTGTTAATTCTCATTAGCTACCTCCTCTTGTTTATCAATATTTCTAATAGCTTTAACACTTCTAATAATAAATTCAGTAAACGATAAATTTAAATCTTCCTCCTTCAAATAACCTTTCTCTTTTAGTTTCTTTAAAGTGAAGTATCCTACAACTAAATCAATAACATCTCTAATTTTAATCACCTACCTCGAAATTCTATTAACATCAATTTTTCTAGGTTCAGAAGGGAACCTGTTTGAATAACCTTTTCTTTTTTGCTCTAATACGTTCATACCTTGCAAAAATAATTTTTCAGCACTATCAACAATACCATAAACACTACCAAGACCAAAAGCACCTAAGCCCCAAGGAGAATTAATTTTATCAGCTAAATCTAAACCAGCACCAATAATAGGACTGGTATTTGTAACTTTATTTCTCTCTTTATTATTTAAAAAAATAAGCATAGACAATTCTTCTTTAGCTTTTTCATTATTAATATTAATACCTTTAGCCTCACAAGCGTTCTTATAGATCTCAATCTTCTTCTTTTCATTTTCAGTTTTACTTATTTCAGCTATTAACTTGTCATTTAAAATACCTTGTTGTTCTCTCTGAATTTGCAATTCTAACATTTTAGCCTTTGACTCAAATAAATTATTATCCTGTTCCTGTGCAACTGCTTCTGCATTTGTTTTTCTTTCTTCAGCTTTAGCAACTTTCTCTTGTTGCTTTTGTAATTTAGCATTGCTTAAAGCAGTAATCCAACTTGGGTCAAATGATTGTAATTGTGCTTGGCTTCCACTTGGTGTACTAGCTCCAGCACTTGCATTATCAACAGCCAACAAAGGGTTTAAACCTGCATTTCTTAAATCTTGCATTCTTCTACTAATAGCCGTATTTGACATATATTCTTGAAAATCTCTATTTCTAGAAGCCTCTTTTTTTGCAGAATGATTTGTTAACATAGTACTTCCAAGGCTAGCAATACCACCAACAATAGCAGCACCTAGTAAACTCATTAAATCACCTCCTAAATAATTAAAACAGCACAAGTACCAACAATTAAATTAAACACAAAAAGACCTATTACAAAATAAAGACAACCTTTAACAACTTTCTTTACAAATTCAAATTCATTATTCTTCATACACATCACCTCTATGGTAATTGTAACACACTTTCTAGCACTTTATAAAGAAAAAATAAACATACTACAAAGCCTAACAGGGATACAATGTATTTACTCCAATTTTCCACAACAACACCTCCTACCTATTTACATTCTTGAAAGACTCATAAATCTCACGCCTAACTTTACCTTGTTCACGAACAAAATCATAAATATCAAAATAATGTAAATCATGTTTATACATTAACTCTTTATTACTTTCTTTAATCAGCTCATCAATCTTGTCTCGGTATTGCTGATACAAAAACATAATATAAGGGTCACTGTCATTTTTTTCACAGTATTTTATATAACTTCTAGGTATGCCTAATTTCACACCTCTAGAATCCAAAATATAACCTTGGTTTAAAATTTGCTCAATATTGGCTAAAAAATAATCAAGGCCAATAATTTTCTTTGGATAAACAATATAAGGTTTTCTGACATTTTTACCATTAACAATAAACTCATCAGATGCAATTTCTCCAAACTTGGTAATATACTTCACCATATAAGGAGCGGTATGCTCATTAACATCACCAACATCAACAAAACCTGCATCCCATATATCTTCAAGAAATTTAGATTTATAGCAATTATAACCTTTTTTAGATTTATAAAAATATTTTAAGTCACTAGGTTTATAACC
>NFZC01002461.1_pt1 | contig 10667 bp, 3 predicted proteins | sample 1095391 | NCBI WGS metagenome assembly NFZC01 (sample SAMN03609890, study PRJNA323583) | gut metagenome | isolation source: feces | host: Rattus norvegicus | place: Denmark: Riget | collected 2013
ACATTCTTATTCTTGAAGAATAATCCTGTGCAGGGGGGTATGACCCAATCACAAGTTGAGGGTGCAATTAGGAAGGGACTTGAGGCTAAGCCTCAGAAAGTTAAGGAATTAGCATCAGAAAAGACTATATTGTTTGACCCTGATACAGTACCTACTGTAAGTGTTGCTCCTATTACTACTGTAGAGACTCCTGCAACTATTAATCAAGGTAATACCCAGACAGGTGCTGCCTATACTGCTCAAAAGGAAAAGGCAATAAATGACCATGATGAGGAGTTTGAGGATGAATTTACTTTAGGTACTTTAAAAAGAGTAGATGATACAGAAACTCCTGTATGGAATCAAGAGAAAGAACTTAAATGGTTAAATAAAGTACTTCCTCAGTTAAGTGAACAAGATAGGGTAAAAGTAGTAAAAGGTCTTATTAAAGTAGGCAAAAGAGGTGCTTTAGCTTGGGGTCAATTTGATAAAGGTGTAATCACATTGTCTGATATAGCTGCTGAAGGTACTGCATACCATGAAGCATTCCATGCTGTATTTAATCTCCTTCTTGACAATAATGAGAGACAGGCATTATATGATGAAGCAAGAAAGTTATATGGTGAGAAAGATAATCTCTCTCTTGAGGAAGATATGGCAGAAGGATTCAGAGAGTATGTAATGACAAGACAGAATAGGGGCTTAGGTAAGAGAATACTTGATTTCTTCAAGGAACTCTTTGTTAAGGTTACTAACTGGAATAACTTCAGACCCCATCTAATAAGTTATTACCAAAGAATTAATGAAGGTAAATATGCTAAAGACCCAGTATATCTAAGTCAAGAAGGTAGATTAAGAGGGAAAAGGTTGTGGCATACATCTGATGAGATAATATACAGATTTAATAAAGAAATGCCAGAGGGGTATTTTGCTCAGCATGGAGGCTCACCAAGAGCTATATTCTTTGCAGATAGAGCACCTGAATCCCAATCTTTCTTATCTCAAAGGAAGTATAAAAACCAATATGATGTTGTGATGGAAAATCCTTACATAGTAGAAAGTTTAACTGCTGGTAAATATAATCAAGATGCCAAACATAATTCTATGCAGGAAGCCATACAATATGCCCTTGATAATGGATATGATTCAGTAATATTCAAAGACCTTTATGATAATATGATGTATGGGGATATATATGTGGTATTTGACCCAAAACAAGTGAACTATATAGCAGGACAAGATAGTACTGGCAGAGATTATGGACCTAATAAATTCAAAGATTTGCCCAAAGAAGTATGGAAAACTCTTGTTAAAAAAGGATGGACTGAAGAGCAATGGAACAATATATCTCAAGAGGAGAGAGACCAAGCCATTAAGTGTATAGCCTTTTAGTCAGTAGGATGAAATTTTTTATTAGGGAAGTAACAGAAATGTTACTTCCCTTTTATTTTGTAAATAAAAAAAAAATAAGGGGAGGAGTAGAACTTAATCTACTCACTCCCCTTTCTATTATTATTAACAATTAACTTTATTGCTTAAAGAATGGAATACCTTCCTCAGGATGTAAACCTCTATAAATGGTCTTATTCATTGGGATAAGAGGAGACTCAAAGAATAGTCTTGTTGCTTTAGATTCTCCCTTATATCTGCCTGACTGGATTAAGGCATCTTCTCCAGCAAATACTTCATAATTAAATGGATTCATAAGTCCAATTAAATCAAGAGTATTCTCAAGAGTATTAATGCCAGCAGCAGGAGACTTTATAATCTTCAATCCTTCTCCAACCATCTGAGGTCCAGGAATCAATGAACCTAATTCAGTGTATAATCTTCTTGCCTGATATTCTGCCATCTTAGCCAACCAAGGTCTATCCTTGTCATCTGACCAATCCATAAGACCAAGTACAAGTGCTACTGCCAAGAAGTGCCCTACCTCAGTTGCAGCTCTCTTGATATTTGCCTTTTCAGTCTTGGTAAGTTGGTTCCAATTTGCAGCTAATGCAAACTGACCCTCCTTCAACTCTTTAGCTAATTGCCACATAAATCTTCCTGTAGTATTATAATAACCCTCTGTCCATGCTTGCAAATCATAGTTATATGTGGCAGACTTGAATCTCCTATTTAGGCTTGGCTTTATCCATTTCCTAAACATAACACCCATTCTACCTACAGCTAATCTTTGCACTGCACTTCTATCAGCCTTATTGTAAATACCATGCATTCTCTGATTTATAGCAGCAGATTTCCTACTAAATGCTATAATATCATCCCTTGTAAATTCAGAGCCATCTTCCTTAGTATAACCTTGCTTTAACTGCAACTTAGCACCTAACTTCTTGTTGTTCTTATCTATAGGAACCACCTCCATAGCATCCCATAAGGAAACTATTTTACCATCAGGAGCTTTCATCTTATAAGCATCTGCAAGTGCTAATGAAGTTCTATTCTGCATCCAATGCTCACCAGCATTATTCATAAGGAACAAGGCAGAAGTACCAAACATTCTACTGAACCAAGTCTTTCTATCAAAGTTTACCTCTCTGACATCAGTTTCATACTCCTGCATTACATTGAATAATTCATCCCATAAGGCAAGTTTACTTGTCTTGACTCTATTACCAATCTCTGCAAGAAACTCAGGTAATGCTTGACCATAGTTTCTATCAGCATGTAAGGTATTGGATTCATTGAAGAACTCTCCAGAGAAAGACTCAATTCTCATCATTACTTTACCTGTAGCCACATTGGAAATACCTGATAGTACATTGACAGCTAATGTATTGAGAGAAGTCATCCTATTAACAAAGTTAGCTACCTTTCCTTTATCAATCTTAGTATTACCAAATGTGCCTTCATCAGCCATATACCTACCATAGACTTGCATTTCAAAGAAGTCATTCAGTCTTTGCATAAATCTTGTTTCATCACCAGACTTAGTGAGAGTAGATTCAACTTTCCTACCTACAGACTTGAACTTTTCAACCAATGGTTTACCACCTCTTGTCTGTATAATCTCCCTTTCTTTCAGCATATCTCTGCCAAGCTCAAGAACATCAATTACTTTATTCATTTCATTGAAGTCATTAGCCATAGCTGCATAAGCTGTGAGAGTAGATACTATATCAGTAGATAGGTCATTAGGACTTTCACCCTCTTTCATCTTAGTATAGTAGATAGGAAGTACTTGTACCTCTTTACCTTCAAAGTCCTTTACTGTAGCTCTGTCTCCAAACTCAGTGTCATCAGTCCTCCTAATGAACTCATCTTTTACACTTTCCCACAGTTGTTTGGCTCCAGACTTTACACCATCAGAGGATTTCACTCTTTCAAGTAAGTCCTTTCTGATTTTAACTGCATTAGTTAAGGTAGTGTACTTGTCAGGAAGGTATGAATCCAGCTTGGCTTTTATCTCCATAATCCTATTGTAGTATTCTTTCTGGGCAGGATTCAAATTCTGATAAGCCTTATTGCCATAGATTGATACTTTAGGTTGCTTCTTTCCATTGACTACTTCCATATTAGCATCAAACCAAGCTTGTCTCTCTTTTCTGTACTTCTCTGCATTATCTCCTACAGGATTCTTGCCATACTTCTCATTGAGGGACTTGAACATTTCTCTGACTTTCTCCTTGAATAAGCCTTGGTTAATCTCAGAGATATAATTACCTGTAAGATTACCTTTGCTGTCTCTTTCAAACATCCAATCAGTGCTCTTAATTCCAGCTTGCTCTAACTTAATGGTAGCAGCTTGAAGCTCCTTCATAACATTGATAGTCTCCAACCTTGCATTTTCTTTACTCTTCTTGACAGCCTGGTCCATAACTTTCAGCATATAATCTGAAGAGTCTGCCATAGAATCAAGCCATCTATCAAAGAAAGATATATCCTTGTCAGCTACCTTCACCAAATCTTCAGCAGTCATAGTCTTACCCTTGTACTTGCCAAAAGGAACAGTTATACTTTCCCCTACAAAAGGTTTAATAAAATCAACAAAGAGAGGCATTGCTACATTGTTGTATCTGACAAACAAGTCTCCAAGTAGTGTAGTTGTGTTGTCTAACACAACCCTTACTCTTTGACCATACCTATTGTCTGCATATCTCTCTTCATCAATAAGAGCCTTTCTAATATCATCAGTAATATGCTTGTAACTGTACAAGTAGTTTCTGACATCTCTTAGAACACCAGCTCTTTCATTAACATTGGTAGCAGGAGTATTCTGCAACATAGTAAGCCTATTACTTACCTTGGTTAATTCTTCAAGAGCATTCTCAACAAAAGTATAGATACCCTCAATCTCATTGTTGTCAGCTAATTCAGTCTCCAATCTATCAATGAGTAACCTTTGATTAACACTAAACTGGCTATTAGGATTTCTCTTTTCATAAATCTTCAATCTCTTCAACTCATTCTCAATGATTCCTTGAAGCAGCTTTTTATCTCTTGCCACTCTCTCTGAGGTATTATAAAACACCCCACTTGAAGTAATATTGCTAATGTCAATAGCCTCATCCATACTACCATCAAGGATTTGCTGTGCTAAAGAACCAAAGTTCTTATCAGCCTCTTTCATGGCTCTTTGTATAGGACTTGCACTAATGTTCTTAAAGAAATTCTTAACTGCTTGAATTACTCTTTGCAGCAGATTACTGTAAGGAGCAGATGGGACTTTTTCTCCTTGAAGGAGATGTTTTGCAAGTAATTTACCCGCAGCTTCCTTTGCCAACTTAGCCTCATCACTATGATATAAGGTATCATAGGTGTCATAGTCCTCACCTATAATTTCTCTTGCCAATCCATTGGAAGATATGTTATTGATAAGTCTATTGATAAGTGGATTATCTCCCATAGCTTCAATGGCAAAGTGTGCAAATTCCTCAGGAAGTGCTCTTTCACCTTGAATACCATTAGCAAGCCTAATCATTTCAACAAGACCATTTGCTGCATTTCTTGCAACATCAAAGTCAGTTACACCATGAATACTCATTCTCTTTTCAAGGTCAGTCAAAGCACCTATCCCTATTCCATGAGATTCAAGAATACCTCTCAACCTATTATTAAGATTTTCATTGTATTCCATCTTATCTGCATCAACAGAGTTAAGCCTGTTTCTTTTCTCAACCTTTACTCCAATGAATACTCTTGGAGATTCAGAATCTTGTATCTTGATTATGTTAGCCACATAATCATCACTATACTCTGAGTTCTGATTAAAGGCTATAGCCTTCTGTTTCAACTTCTGATAATTCTCATCATTGTTTACCCATAAGGCTGGTCTGTCCATTCCCTTCTTATAGTACCCTATTTCTCTATTAAGCCTTTCAAGTACTTTAGTCTCTGGAATGACCTTACTAAGATTAGTCTGCTTTAGCAAACTTCTCAATGTAGGTTCATTGTTTTCATCTAATGTTAATCTTGGTTGCCAGTCCTTTATGAACTGACTGCTTTTTGTGATAAGATACAGTCTTGTAGTCTCACTTCTATTGTTAGAGGTGAAGGACAGCAAGTCCTTGAATAACTTGCTGTCCACTACCTGACCATTTCTATTCTTCACCTTTGGAATAATTGCACAATTTCTTGCCATATCTTTAAACTATAATGTTGGAGCACCACAAATACTATCACCATTCTCATCCCTATACTCTGTATTAGGCTGAATAGCTGTTACATCTTCTTCTATAGGAATAGAAGTATTAAGAGGAACATGGTATGTTTGCTGAAAAGACATTGCATCTATTGGAAGAGAGTTTACATATTCTTCTGACTTTTGATAATCAGGCATAGAATCATAATCAACCTCAGCATCTCCAAGGTCAAATCTTGACAATGTATCTGCATAAGGGTCATAATCTTTCCCATTCTTATTAATTACAGTTTCCATCTCTTCTACATCCTTACCATATTCATATTCAATGAAGCTGTTTCTAAAACCTAATGGTTCAATCCTTTCATAGACTGCAACATTTGGCTGGACAGTATTTGATGAATCCAGTTTGTAATAAATGTATTTTCCTCTGATTCTTTTACCTATATATTTAAAGAATTTATAAGAAGGACCACCAGGATTATCTTCCCTTTTCTTGATAACTTTCTCATCACCAAAGGTAGCATTATCATCAATCACAAATGTAACTTTATCTTTAACTTCATTATCCTCTCCTATGAATTGGACAGAGGATGTATCAGGGATTTCAGGAACCAACTTTCTATTATCCAAGTGGTTATAGACATACTGGTCTACAAATTGGCTATAGTCATCATTATTCCAATTTACTAAGGTTCTTAAAGTACTTATATATTCTGGTATTACCTTTCTCACTGCAACTGGTGCTAAGTGAATAAAAGTATTAGGACCAAAAGCAAATCCATTTCTATAGAAACTGTATCTAAATAAATTAAGGGCGAGTTCCTGAGCTTTTGGGTTATTCATATATAATAGAGATGTCCAATCCCTCATATACCTATCTCTTAAAGTAGGACTTAATTGACCTACATTTTTAAATACTAAAGTAGCTACAGGATTATTGTCATTTGCTCTAATTACTTTAAGCCTTTTGATGAACTCTAATTCAGCTATATCCTTATTTTTAGAAACTACCTCTTTAAAGTATTCAGGAAAATGATTAATAGAATCACTCCTTTTTTCAGCAGAACTCTTAATCTTATCTCCCACTTCTGAATTAGGGTTTATGACTAACTCAGAGCCAAAGAACTTAGTTTTTGACATTATATAAGCAAGCAAATCATTATAAACACTATTCATAGTTTTTACATCTAGTTTACCTGTCTTAGTCATGTCTCTAAGGGTATTAATTACAGTTCTGAATGATTCAGAATATTGAGGGAAATAGGATTTGAAAAAATCCTCTGTTCTCTGTAAGCCAAGAGTATAGAAAGCCTGTAAGAAAGGAAGAGGAGCTGACAATAGTCTTTCTCTTAGAGTGTCAATGTCAGGATTGTCTAATAATAAATCATTAAGTATTACATTGGCATTCTCCAGTGGGAATTTGTCATTATCCTTTATCTTTTTTAACAGGTCTTCCACTTTCTGCATCTTCAGCTCTGTATCTGCAATAGTTGGACCAGCAGCACCATTTTGAGTGTCAGCCCTAGTAGCTTGCACTACTTGTTTTAAAGCACCAGCAGAGTTCATAATTCTCTTGAACAAATATCCAACTGCAACTTGTTTCTGATAGAACTCAATCTTTCTGAAATCAGAAGTCTGAGACCTGTCAGTAACAGCCTCCTTAGCAAGCATTATATTGTCTGCAAGCTCTTCAATATAGAAGCTATTATTCTTGTAGTTATCATAAGTCAAGTCATTATTAAGAGCAGCCTTCTCCTTATACTTATCCAGCACTTCATCTATGATAGTATCCTTACCTTTACCCTCTCTACTCTCCCTGAAATAGGTCTGAGTAATCTCTTGTACAATAGGCTGCATCATTAACAGACCTATCTCAATAGGATTATAGCCTAATCTTGAAAGAAGCATAGAAGCATCAGCAGTGAAAGTATTCTGATTAAGTGCTGCAAGCACAGGGTCTTTAACATTATCCACAGAAGCAGCCAAGAATCCAGCATTATTCTTTGAGATAAATTCCTTGTCACCATTCATAATATCATGTAGAGATGTAAGTCTCTTTCCATTCAATACAAATGAGCCATTTTCTTCATCTAAAGCTAACTGAGTATGTTGCATCAAAGCATGGTTTGCATTATGGTTAGCATAAATACCAATCAACTTAGCACCAGTCATGTTCTGTTGATGCAGCATTACCTGAGTTCTTGGTGATAATGGGTCCATCTTGACCTTTGTCTTTTCTGCCAACTTATCAAGAGTATCAAGGTCTAAGTCAAATAGATATGAAGCAATAGACTTGGGATAAAACTTTACACCTTTCTGTACAGTCTTATTAAGTTCTACACCTACATCCTTTAATGCCTGAGCCAAGTCACTCTCATAAGAATCATTGAGAATGGTCATTATTCTTGCAGACTTCTTCTGATAATCAAAGCCACCTGGGTTAAGAATCTTTGAAGCTGTATCTGCATTAGTCAGAACTCCATACATCATGTCTATCAGCAAGTTATTTCTTGCCTCAAGACTGTTCTCCTGTGGAGACTTATTGAAGTCATACTTTACCTTACTTATAATAGGCTTGGCAAGTCTGTACTTCTCCTTATTCTCCTTGAACCATTCCTTGAAGTCATCAGTATCTGCATTGAGAATATCTTCTGCCAACTGGCTATGAGTGAACTGTGACAATACTTGATTGAATAAGCTATTCATTCTTGCATAGTCTTCTCTTGCCTGTCTCATATCATACTTCTTAACTCTGAACTCAGGTAACATGATATACATCTTATCCACATCAAAGTCAGAACCTGATAGAGTAGTAATCTCAGCAGGAAGCATGATTGCAGAACCATTCTGTTGAGGAAGGAATCCCTTAATATACAGAGGAGCCATTGAATATTTATCTTCAGTTGGTTGTTTTGTTATCTTACAGATGTTTATTCTGTAATTCTTTATGTTTCCATAAAGCACGGACTATATCTTCACCTATAATAGGTGTTGGGCACTCGTGGATGTATTATATTCTACTTTTGTAGTTTCAACATCTAGTCTCTGAACCTTTCATAACCATTTAAGTTATGACTTGGCTGCTGATTGTCCCTACTTATTGAATTGTTACACACTTGCATATTCCCAATAGTAACCATATCTCTTCTGATGAGTCTGAATACCATTAATTATGTTAGAATCCTTCTTGATGTTTCCTAATTGTCTGGCAGCTTCTCTAATAGATTGATAAGTATTTATAATATTACCATTATCATCTATTTGATTAACTTGCCTCTTGTTAGGATTGGATTCCCTAAGCTTTAATCCTATTTTAACTGCTTTGTTTCCATAGCAGTTATTATAAGCCTTAGTACACCATTCTAAGTTCTCTACAGAATTATTAGTCTTATTCTCATCTTTGTGGTTTATACATTCCAAATTATTTGGATTTGGAATGAAAGTGTCAGCTATTATTCTATGTACTGCAATAGTTCTTTTCTTATTAGTGTCATCATATAGTTTTACTATAGGATAGCCACTGCTATCAAGTACTACAGATAAAGGTTTTAATATATTACCTTGTCTATAGCTGAATACCTTACCACTTTTAGTTACTCTGTAGCTTGGATATTCTCCAAACCTACTTTTAATATTAAATAGTTCTTCTTCCATATAATGTTTTTGTATAGATTTATATGTGCAAAGATACTATAAATATTTGAATTATGCAAATTTTGTATCAATAATTTAACAGGATGTTCCAGCAATTCACCCAATTTATTATCCAAGGATATTTCTATCCAAGTGAGTCCCAATCTTTCGATTAAACTCTATAACCAATCAACTTTCTCAAATCCTCAGGAAGTTTAGTTACATCAAGCTGGTGAGTATTTGGGTCCATGAGAGGCTCATAGAACTCTCTACTATATGCAGGCATATAGCACTCAAGATACATAATAGACAGCTCACCTTCCTTTTGAGCATTCTTGACAAATTCCTCATAGTCCTCTCTTGTTGCACTATGATGCCCTTTCTTATAAAGCTCATAATTCAAGGGATTGCCATTCTTGTCTTTGAACACAATATTCAGCTGGTCAGTTAAGCCATAATCAGATACCTGAATTAAAGCTCCACCTCTAATCTTCTGTTTAGTAATTCTACTCTTGATTACACTATTAAGAAGTGTCTGTACTCTTTGAGATTGCACAGGGTCAAAGAGAGGGATATTGAAGTTGTTGTTCTCATCAAGAGTACAAGCCCTCATCATATCCATACCATATCTTTGATTACCTCTTATCTCTTCAAGTAAGATTTCTTCCACCTTCTTTGGGTCTTTGAATATCTCATCTACATCAGCAAATGCTTGAAGAATGTTCTCAGTGTTGATAGCATTATATAGGTCAAGCCACCCTTTCTTAGTCATCTTCTTACCATTAACCTCAATGATTGTATCATCAGAGATGTCAGCAGTAATTAGTTTTCTAATCTGAGTACCTACCAACTGAACAGCATCAATAGCATGTTCAGGAGTTGCAGTCTGAATACCATAATCTTCATAAGATACTTTATGTACTACATTAGGATTCTCATTACCAAATCCAATGCCTGTAGCATCTTTTAATACAGCCATTGTATCTTCATAGGAAGTAATTGGGACAGTTTTCTCCTTTATTATTTCATTATATTGGTCTTGAGTAATCTCCCCATTATTCAATTTAGAATCTAATTCTGCCTTTTCTTCAGAAGTCATATTAAGTTTAGTATTCAAGTTTATTACACCTTGTTTACCAGCCTTAGTAGTAGATTCAAACTGAACTACATCAATCTGATTGTCTTCCATAAACTTATTTATGGCTTTCAGCTTACCTGACCTTCCTAAAGGACCAGCAATTAGTTCGTGCATAGCAAGTAATAGGAACTCTGAGTTCTTATGCTGTACAGGAGTCTTAATTCCAGTATGACCTTCAATGCCACTGTTATTATTGACTTGTGTATAAACATAAGGCTTCTTAGTCTGCCAAATGATATTGAAGTCTTTGATATTCCAATCTCCATTCTTGAAGTTGTTATATGCCTGCTCCATATCATCTGTCCACTGACCTGACATACCAAGTATTGC
>NFZC01007717.1_pt1 | contig 10648 bp, 26 predicted proteins | sample 1095391 | NCBI WGS metagenome assembly NFZC01 (sample SAMN03609890, study PRJNA323583) | gut metagenome | isolation source: feces | host: Rattus norvegicus | place: Denmark: Riget | collected 2013
TAGGACTTGTGCCATTTTAAGACTACCACATTTTATACTCGTGCTGTTATTATAGATAAATTCTTTGTTTTTCTTTGTTTTTGCTATTATATACATTTTAGTCCTCGTCCTCTTCGTCCTCTTCTTCTTTTTGGTAATATTCTCTATATGTTTCCATATCTTCACACTCTAAATATTGTTCTAAATCTCTATAACCTGTGTAATAGTATAATATATCATCAAGTGTTTCTTCGTTGTAGCCATTTATACCTGTTATACATTTTATTGTTTCTTCATTTACTCCTAAATTCTCAATTAAATAATCATAATATTCTTCTAAACTCATTTTTTATCTTCTCCTTTGTTTTTACATTTATATTATAGCACACATTTTGTGCTATCTTGTGTTAATTTTTAAGTTTTTCTTTTATAAAATCATTAGTTTTAGTTTTAAGTTTATAAAATTCTACCTGTTCATTATCTAATAGTTTTTCTATTTCTTCTACATTATAACCTAATTTGTCTAAATTATGCATTGCAATTTTAAAATCTAAAATTGACTTGTCTATTTCTTCAATACTATTATATAAATCTTCTAAATATTTTTTTGTTTCACTTTTAAACATTTTTCTATCTCTTCCTTTCATTTACAATTATATTATAGCATATAAAAGTCCGTATCTTGTGTCAATCGTGCAACTTTTTTTAAGTCCTGTTATAAATAGCACTTTTTAGGGGAAACTTTTTAGGAATGTAAAGTTCTTTACATCTGGTTTACATTTATTTGACAGATCTATATAGCACATTTTTGATATTTTGTCAATAGTTTTTATGAAACTTTTTATGTAAAATTTTATCAAAAATGGTTTTAAAATACCAAAAAAAGAGTATAATTATAGACAGTGGAGGAGGTGAAAAAATGAAACTTAAAAAAATAAAATTTGAAAATATTTATTTAATTATAGTCATAATTCAATTAGTAGATTGGTATTTCAAAGATGCATTGAATTGTAATTGTATAGTATATTATATTTGCACGATGATTGTATATTATACTATTAGATATTTTAGAAGATATAAAGAAGATTAGAAAAGTAAGGGAGAATTAAAAAAAATGAGAAAATATAACATTTACATTGGTCTAAATGATAAAGATAGCAAAAAGCAAGAAGTCAGCACCAGAAAAGCAAAGGAAGAAGTCATTAAAATATTAAATAATAATAACATTACAGGCTTAACTATGTATGAAGTAACAGGAGTGTTTAAACACGACAACGGTTTTATAACTTTTGAAAAGTCTTTAAAAGTTGAATTACTAGAAGTTGAAGAAAAAGATGTTTTAAAGTCTATTGATGAATTAAAGACGGCTTTAAATCAGGAAAGCATTTTACTAGAGAAAGAAGAAAAAGAAGTTAATTTTATTTAAAAGAAAGAGGAGAAACAAGAAAAAATGAATAATGATGTATTTTATGCAGTTTATGAAGTATTAAGCAATGATGAAGTGATAAGAGGCGTGTTTGATTATGCTATTGAAGTAGTAACATTCTTAAATAATAAAATTGATGTAAGGCACTTAAGCACTTATATTAAAAATAATTATATAATACAAGTAAATAATAGAAATTATAAAATTTACAAGTTTGAAGATGATGATTAAATCATCTTTTTTTTTGGTTGTAAAAAATCTAAATACTTGAGAGGTCTAAAGGGTGTTATAATATAATTAGTAATGTTGTAAAGTTTACATTTTTAGAATATTATTTTTTTATTGATAAAAGTAAAATGATTAAATAACATTTTATTATTTGATTAAATGGGGGCGTATTTTACAAATTATTGACACATTTTTTTAGAAATATAATGTGAGCACTTACCAACTTGAACCCCTATTACGTTTTTCCTACCCTCTCATTCCTCACCTCAACCCTCTTTAAATCCTAACTTCAACCCAACATTCTAACATCAATTTTAAACGCATTTTTAGCCCCATACAGCTACATTTCCCTATCCCTTGCACATTTATATTCCAAAGCACTAAAACACGCTTAAAATGTTTTAAAAACAAGTCCCTATAATAAATCGTCTTGAGCGTAGCGAAAGACGATAAAAAAACTAATAAAGCAAGACGATTTATTTTTGCTGATGTTCCACATCAGTTTTTCTTCTTGCGAAATTAGCACTTCGGGAGCCTTCGCCCTCACAAGGCGAAAAAGGCGACTCGTCATAGCGGTTTGAGCAAAGAAGGAAAACGTAAAGATAGCACTATACCTAAATAGATACTTGAAAAAGACAAAGGACTTGGCTTTTGAGAGTATCGTCATAATTCAATAGTGCGAGTACATAGATAAGAGTCTATTATGAAAATGTAAAGTTGGGTGTTGTGAAACACACACTACTGCACATTTTCTTAACGGGATGCTATTTCGCTGTGAGGGCGATAGCACCCTAAAAATGTTTGAGTGTGTTAGGAACGCACGAACAAGAAATAGCATCATATATAGAGCTTAAATTTGCACCTTTAAAAATGCCCTTAAAATCAATTTTAGCACTTTTTAGGTGCTAGAAAAGGTGCTAGAATTTTTTTTTTGCCTAGATTCCAAGGGACTTTGCAGCATTCTATCGTTAAATATATTACTACTATAAATATTAAAAATAAAGGCAATTTAGACAAGCTAAACGCATTCCCCATGTAATTCCCCACGATTTAACGAAGTACCTTGGGACGCTGTCCCAAACCCTGAGATTTTACGATATAAGACATACCGAAAGGAAAGGCATAAAAAAAAGGAAAGGCTAACGCCGTTTCCTTTCGTACATGTCGTCATTTGACTACTCAGGTTGCTTCTCAGCAGAGCCTTGCCCTTTCAAATAACAATATAAGTATACCACATTTTTATTCTAAAAGCAAGTCATATTTATTGACTTAATTATACATATATGATATAATGTGACTATAAGAAAGTAGGAAAAGAAAAAACCAAAGTTTTACGCAATGTATTATAGAGAGGAGGCTTTTCAAATGAATAGGCACGAATATGAAATAAGGAAAGACCAAACTAAAAAAGTTTTTGATGTACTGGCCGAGATGATTAACGAAGGCGGGGGTAGTTATCGTTATTTGATTTATGATGAGTTAGGGTTCATGGATGGATATGTGGATTTGATAAGTGGACTTGCTATTACTAATGCTATTTGTGAATTAGAGGAATGCAGAAATTTAAGGAATTACCTAAAACAAAAAATAAAAGAACATGATGACTATGTGAAATATATATCACAAAAAGTAAGACAACTTAAATGTCGAACCAGTGGTAAAACATTCTTGGCAAATGAAATTATGAAAAGCACAGTTGCCAAAGAGACATATAAAGAGATATTAGAAAGGATGGATTGTGAATGAATTTTTTAGATATGATTATAATTATTCTACTAGTTTGTGCTGTAGTTGGGGGGGATTATTTTCTTTTGTTGGGTTAAGGACGAAGATGATGAACCAATAATATTAGCTGCCGTAGTAGTTTTAACAATTTCGCTTTGTATAGGTCTTTTGGTTCCTTTTATAGTAATAGATAAAGGGGCAGGTTCAACTATAGGGGAAATAACAAGCGTTGATAAGAACTTCTTTGGGACTACGGCGGTTTATATAAAGACGAGCGAAGTTAGTCAAGAAAAATATTGTATAGAGGATAATAATCTTGCTTTAAAGGCTAGTGATTTAATAGGGAAAAAGGTTAAAATTTATTATAATGAAAGAGTGGGTTTGTTTTCTACTGGAGCATGTAGTGAAGCACCTATAATAAAAATAAAAGAGGTTGAAAATGAAAAAGAAATTATGTATGAGGAGGAATTAAATGATAGATAAAATAACTATTACATTGGAAGAATATAAAGAGTTATTAATTATTAAAGGCAAATACGAGGAACTTAAAAGCAGGGAAGGTTCTTGGATAAAGCCTACAATAACTTGGAGAGGAGATTACAAGCATAATATAGACCCCAATCCAAAAGTAACTTGGACTGTTGATAGTCGTGAAATAGAAACTAATAAGAAGGACTGCGATGTTTAAAGAAACTATTAATTATGTAGATTTAGAAACAGGTGAAATGATTAATAGAAAAGGATAATGATTAAAACATGAAAAAAGCAATGATTAATTATATACAAAAGGAAAAATTTGATGATATTTATACGCCAAGTTATGCTATTGAACCTTTACTAGAATTCATACCTAAAGGTATAACTGTCTGGGAATGCTGTGATTTTGGTAAAAGTGAAATAACTAGATTATTAAAAGAACATGGTTGTGAAGTTATAAGTACTGATAAAGAAGAAAATTTCTTTGATTATATACCAAATAAATATTTTGATATGATTATAACCAATCCTCCATACTCTCTTAAAGATGACTTTATAAAAAGATGCTACGAGTGGAATAAGCCTTTTTGTTTATTATTACCAATTACAGCACTAGAAGGAAAAAAAAGAGGAAGAATGTTTAGAAAATATGGAATAGAATTATTAGTATTTGATGGTAGAGTTGAATTTTTATCTAGTAAAAAAGGTAATTGGTTTAATACAAGCTGGTTTTGCTACAAGGTATTACCAGATAAATTAATATTCAAAGAGTTAAAAAAGGAGAAAGAAGAATGATGAATAAAGAATTTAATTTAGAAGAAGCAGAAGAATTTATAGATAATATATATCAACATAAATTTGATAATATGGAAGAAATCTTAGAAAATGGAACACTAGTTATTCATCTTGGTGGATTAGATGATATTAAATTTACAGATTTTGAGAGTGCTAGTTTTACTTTGCTAAGAGGAGAACAAAGGTTAAAACATCAAGTCAAAAAGCAAAAAGAAGTTATTAATAAAGCAGTATTAGAATTAATGAATATAGATGGTGCCTTATCTAATGGTCAATTGTCAGATAGAATATGTAATTTAATAGATATTCTAAATGAGGTGTCAGAATGCAACAAATAAAAACTTGTAAAAGAAAAACCTTAGATGATGAATTTTACACAATGTACAAAGATTGCGTAAGAGAATTGCATAAGTATGATTTGAGAGGTAAAAAAATTATTTGTCCATGTGATAACAAAAATAGCAATATTTATAAATACTTAAAAGATTGTTATTACGATGTTAAATATGATGACAAAGAATGGAGAAATATTGATTATTCAAAATATGATTTAGTAATAACTAATCCACCCTTTAATCAAGTAAGAGAGTTTATAAGACATTTGGTTGCACAAAAAATTGATTTCATAATTATTGTAAGTGATGTATTAAGATATAGTATCAAAAATGGCAAAGTAGATTTTGGAATACAGCTTTATAAAGGTTGGGACGCTCAAAAATTTTATAGACCAGATGGAAGTATAAAAGCAGTTCATTGTGGTTGGATTTCTACAATCCAAGACAATTGGTTGGAAAATAAATTATTAAATGAGGTGACAGAATGAAATATGAATTACCAAGTATTGAATTAATAGTAATTGAAGAAAACGATTATTTGAAATTTGGAGAATATTTAAATGATATGCAATGTGATGATACTACAAATAAATTATGTCTTGATGATTTAGAATATGTAAAGAAATTACAACAAGAAAATAAACAATTAAAAGATAAAATACCATATATTATTCAAAATAACTCATGTAAATATATATCTATTGAAAAGTGCAAAAATAAAGTATGTGTTAATTATGAAATGCAAGAACTAGAAAAAAGGAAGTGATAGTAATGAATAAAGAGGAAATTAGAATAAAAGAATCTGGTAAATACATATTAAGTTCAAGATTACCTGATTATAAATCAAAATTAATAATTGGAGATAACAGTCTTATTATTAATCACACAAAACATTTTAATTGGTTTAGAAAATTAATGTATAAACTAGCATTCGATATAAAAATAGAAGATATAGGAGATAGTAATGAATAAAGAAGAATTATTAAAAGCAATTATGGAACTTCCAAAGGCTGAAACAAATAGTCCTATAAGTGCTATGAATGGTATAAATGTTGGTGACTTGATGAGTGCTGTTGACAGATTAAATAAAATTCCTGATTATAATGATTTATTAAAAGAAAATAAAGAATTAGAGAAACAACTTAAAGAAATAAATAAAATGATAGAAAAATGTGGGTTTGTAAATATAGAACAAGTAATGCTTAATTATTGTGGTTTGTTGACTCAACAAAAAGAGTTTATAAAATGGCTAGAAGATGAAAGCAAAGAAATATATAGAGATGGTGGTTTAAGGCAGAATATTTTTAGACAGATTTTACAAATATATAAAAGTATAATAGGAGATATAAAGAATATTGGAAATACGAGCAGAGGTAGAAGGGATAAAATTATAATGAAAGAAAATGAATTTATAAAATTATGTAAAAATGAAATAATCGCATACTATAAAAAAGAAGGAGAAATTACTGACAATATATGTTTAGAGGAAAGGGATGTTTTTGTGGTATGGATGTGTAAAACATTGCAAAATAACAAAGCTTTGCTTAGCACAAATATATATGATGGAATGTATTTTGAATGTACCTATAATGGCGATAAAAAAGAGTTATACATAGATGCATATAAGAAGTGGAAAAATATTTGTAAAAAGTTAGGAGAAGAAGATGAAGAAAAATAAGATAAGTGTAATTATATTTAATGAAAATCATTGGGGATGTTTAGCAACATTAAATAACGAACTTCCAAATATTCTATTGGAAGATGAGCAAAATTTGTATCAAGGGCTAGAACATCTAAGAGAGAGCTTAAAAATAAAGTGGTCTAATGAGCTATTAAACTATATTGTAAATGCCAAAGATGTAAATGAATATATTTTCATCGTAGCGACAAAAGAAGAAAACGACCAATTAAATTGGGTTTCAGGTTCTGATATTGAAAAATTGGGCGAGTTAAAAATAAACAGCCATTTATTAAATGACTTAATAGAAAGATTTAAAAATGGATTTATACTAGATGGAACAAGATATATAGAAGAGGAATAATCCTCTTTTTTTATTGACAATACATACACTTTTTGGTATAATTAGTTTAAAGATAGAGAGGGAAAAATATGGAAAAAATCATTATTGGAAAATATATAAGAGGGTATGATATTACCCCACAAAATAGAAAGACAAAAATAATACATTTAATTTCAAATGGGGATGTCGAGACTTTGTTAGGTGTAATAAAATGGTTTGGAGCATGGAGGCAATATTGCTTCTTTCCAGAGGAGAACACTTTGTACAATAATGAATGTTTAAAGGATATAAAAGAGTTTTTAGAAAAATTAAATAAGGAGAAGAAAAATGCTTAGTGTACTGTCATCTAATCCTAAAGAAAGTATGAGGATATTTATTAGGGATTTTGAACTTTTAATAGACAAGGTTTATTTTAATACCAATAAAGTTGTTCTAAAAAATGGTAATGAGTTGGAATTTTGTAATAACAGGATTGGAAAAAGAAATTGTCGTGATTTTGAAAGTGTTTATTCTTTCTACTTGGGATGTTATAACAAAATTTTATTAAAAAAAATAGGGATGGTAAGAAGCTTGCTACATGATCACAGATGCCAAAAAGATGAAACAATAAATCTCTATTGTGATGAAATAGAATGGGCTTTAAACGAGGTAATGTAGATATGAACAAAAAAGAAAACTTAACTGATACAATATTAGAATCATCTTGGTTTGATAATGATTGTCCTATGGGATTTAGTTTTTCTTTAGATAGTGATGAAGATAAAGCACAAGATAAATTCTTTGAGAAAAACTGTTGTGAAAAAAATTGTCACGATAATTATAAAGAATGTTGGAAAAAATATTTTGAGACATTAAAGAATATTAAGGAGGAGAAATGTCAAAAGAAAGAGAAATGAAAATTAAAGATGCTTACTTGCAAAAGATTATTGATATAGGGAACTATGATGAGAATACTATAGATATTTCTCATTTAAAAAACATAATAGATGAACTTGTAAATTTAGCAGAAAAAGGTCTTGATAATGATGATAAAAGCCCTTATTATGCTACCTTTGAAGACGGCAAAATCTATAATATCTTAATGGAGGAAATAAAGTGAAAGAGGATAAAAATAAAGAGCTGAAAGAATATTTATTGGCAAAGATAAAAGAATTACAAACAAGTATGAATAAATCTAAGAGAGGACTTTATAATTATCTTGTTGATAAAGCCAAAAGAGATATGTGCAAAGAGGTTCTTGAAAGATTATAAACTTTAAAATTTCTACCAATAGAATGATTAGATTGAGGTGACTAGCAAATGAGTTTAGATAAAGCAATTAAATATGGTAAAGAAAAAAGAAAACCTTATAGAGGAGCAAAAGCTTTAGACTCGTGGTGTAGGAACCATGGCAATTGTAGTTGGTGTAAGGAAGGTAGATTACATAAAAATAAAAAAAGAGAAAAGAGTATTTTAGAACAAATGGAGGATACTTATGTGTTTACACAAAAATAAAGATATTTCAGAGGATTCTTTTTATGATGTCAATATAAAATTTAAAGATGGTAAGACAATAAGTGAAAAAATAAGAGATATTAAAGAGTTAAAAGCTTTGCTTGAAAATATTGAACAGGAGCTTGCCGAAGTTAGACTACAAAAAGTCAAAGGGGTATATTATGAGAAATGATATAGGATTAATATATTTGGTTATGAACAAAATGAATCTTGGTAGATTTCAGGATGAGATACTTGACCTCGGGTTTATTGCTCTTGCTAGAGGATATAAAGCATATGATGAAAGTAAGGGTGCTTTAAGTACCTTTCTCTGTGTTTGTATAAGGTCAGAATTTCTTAAATGGTTGAATGAAAGAAAGAAAAAAGAAGAAATTGGAACTGAGGTGAGTTTAAATCAAGAAGTAGCAGATAACATTGAGATGGAAAGTTTAGTTTTGTCTACTGAAGGGAATCCTCATCGTGAATTAATGAAGAAAGAATTATTAGATTGTATAAAAAAATTACCAGAAAAAAAGAGAAACTTAATTTGGCAATTTTATTTTGAGGGTGTTTCTGTGGAAACTCTTGCAAAGTCAAGAAAGGTTTCTAGGATGGCTATTTATGACGAAATAAAAAGAACAAGGGAAAGATTAAAAAAGATATTACAAGAAAGAGGAATTAATTCTTCCCAAGATTTTTCCAGGGAAGATAATTTAATATAGTAAGGAGAAAAGATATGAAAGAATATGAAGAAATAAATAAAGAATTAGAAGAGTCTGATTTAACTCATGGTATACTACTTATTGCTACATATTTTGCAGGAAGAGATATACTTCTTGCACCAATGCCTAAGAGTTTAATTAGAGCGATAGATTCATTCAAGGATGATATAATAGATTATATTTTAGAAAAATTAAACTTAATAGAATTGTTTCTATGTAGAAGAGAATTAAAAGATTTCGTTGCTAATAGATGTGATTTAAGATTAGATGCTTATGACCGAGTTAAATTATTTTATGAAGGGGAACAAATAGGCACATTGAGATTTAATTATAAAAAAACAGATTTAGATAAAAATGAATTAAAAAAGTTCTTTGAGAATGCTATTTCAACAGGCAGAGATGTTTGTGTTGAGGTTAAAGATACAAAGAAGAACTTTAGCGAGTACGTTGTCATTAAAAATGAGGATTTAAAAGATGAGTTAGATTATTATCTAAAAAATCTTGATGATGATTTATGTTCTAAAGATGGAAATGATATTAAGATACATGAAATATTTTTATTTCATTTTATTATATAGGTAAAGAAATGGAAAAGAAAAAGTATAAAGATAAGTGTGATGAGTGTAAAAAATTTGGTTTTTGTAAAGGATATAAAGGAAGAATTCTTTGTGAAAAATGTTTAACCAAAATAAAACAGCAATAAAGCTGTTTTTTTTTCTTATTTACCATATATATTATTTATATTTTGTGTTTTTCTCCAACTTTTTCTTAATGCTTTACTATCATTAGAATAATCAAAGGCCTTTGACAAAATTCCTACCCATATTATCACAATTAATAAAACTCCCATTTAATATTCTCCTTCCTTTTTATTGATATAGATTTTAACATATTAAAATTTAATTGTCAAGCCATTTTTGTAATATATTTCTCATTCTTTTAGATGGCAGATAAATAAGAATTTCTTTTTTGTTTCTTATAGCACTTCTAAATATAAGCTGTATAAGCTCTGAAAGAGCAAAGTCATCTTCATCGACAGATACATGATTATTAATAAAGAAGTTTTTAATAAGGGGGTTTAGATATCTATTTGAAATGTAAGCAATAGCTACTCGGTCTATGTAATTATTGGTTGCTCTTATATTTAATGGCACAAAGCTTTTCGCATATCCTTTACCTTTTAATTTTTCTTTTGATTCTTTAAAAGTAGTCCAAAGTATTTTCCCTGAAGGTAAGTCTACAATATTTCTAAAGAAATTATATATATTATTTTTTAATTTTTCAATTTCTTTATCCGTAGATGATTCAAACCAAGATACTGAAAGACTGCTTCTATTTTCGCCAATAGCATTTAATTTTGATATATTGCATACTTTTATTAGATTTTTGATTTCTTTTTCATTATATTCTTGTTTTTCTTTTGTCAAATGGAAATCTTTTATATACCAATATATATATTCTGTGTGT
>NFZC01001950.1_pt1 | contig 10425 bp, 11 predicted proteins | sample 1095391 | NCBI WGS metagenome assembly NFZC01 (sample SAMN03609890, study PRJNA323583) | gut metagenome | isolation source: feces | host: Rattus norvegicus | place: Denmark: Riget | collected 2013
AGTCCCAACAATTACGGGCGACCATGAAAACAGAATCACAGACTATACGGCAGTGATCATCGAACAAAAAATTCGCTGGATTGTTCGCCGACTCACACCGACAGAGTGTGAACGGTTACAAGGTTTTCCTGAAATCATGGAGGCAAATATTCTGGAAATGACAAAAGACGAATATATTGCTTTCAACTTGGCCACTGGTCAGATTATAGCGGACTGCGAGAATGGAAAAGTGTATACCACTAAAGGCCCCGGTGGAAATATTCTTAAAGAACCAAAAGAACTTAGTGGAACAATTATTAAAGGATACCGGGTTGTGAGCATTAGAAATGGTGATGTAAAAAAAGCAATGTAGGGTTCATCGGATTATATGGATTGCTAAAAATGGAATTATTCAAGATGGCTTAGTTGTCGATCATATCAATAACGATAAGTTGGATAATCGAATCAGTAACCTTCAGCTATTAACTGCAAAGGAAAACTCCACTAAAGCCTCAAAGGATTGGCTATATCGATCAGGAAATGAAAGTCCTGTGACAATTCTTCCAGAAGAAAAACGTATTGAAGTGGTGCTTCTGTATCAAACTGGAGAGTTTACAATGCATCAGCTTGCTGAAAAATACGGAATCAGTAAAAGCCGTATTCATCAAATTGTAAAAGCATATGGATGGACGGATATTGGGGAATGGGTGGACAGTAAAGGGAAAAAGCATAAGCCTGCGGATACGCCCAGATACAAAGCGTTAGGAAACAGCATCGCTTTGCCACAGTGGTGGTGGATTGTGAATCGACTTCGACCTTACATGAGACAAAATCCGACATTGGGAAGCCTGTTTGACGGAATTGGCGGATTTCCTTTGGTATGGGAGACTGCCTATGGCAAAGGAACGGCGAGATAGGCGAGCGAGATCGAGGAGTTCCCAATCGCAGTAACGAAAAAGTGGTTCAAATTATATAACTAAATTAAAGAGGAGGTTCTGGCATTGAATGGACGTAGCTGTTTTGCAATCGAAACTTGAAAATCAGCCTGACAAAATCATTCAGGTGCTAGAGGCTCTTGGCTTTGAAAATATTAAATTCAATCCTCAAAAAAACACGCTTCGATTTGCACGTGATGAGAATCGGAACCCCAGCAGTTGTATGTTGGATGTGGGGACGCTTCGATATTTTGTCTTTTCTACAAATCGCAAAGGTAATTTATTTAGTTTGATTATGAGCGTTAAGAAGTGTTCTTTCCCTGAATCGTTACAATTTGCAGCTGAAAAGGCAGAGATCCCCGCTGAATTATTAAAGATTAAAACGCATTGGCCATTCGGTGGTTTTTTCTTGAAACTAATTGCAGATTCTCGGGAAGAAGAACTAACTTTGCAAACCTATCCAGAAGATATCTTGGTTCCATTCGCTGGGAAATACAGCTATCGTTTCATTCAAGATGGAATTAGTTTGGAAACTCAGGAAAAATTCGGGGTTGGGTATGATGTGGAGACTAACCGGATTACAATCCCTGAACGATCTTTATCGGGGGAACTTGTTGGAATCATGGGGCGAGCAAACTACGATTGTCCCAAAGATGAACGCTGGCATCCGTTGATAGCGTGTTCCAGAAGTAAAACTCTTTTTGGGTACATGGAAAACTACAAAAGAATCCAAGAAACGGGAACAGTAGTGTTGTTTGAATCTGAAAAGGCAGTTCAGCAATGCGATAGCTTTGGAAGCCATGTGGCCCTGGCAACCTGTGGGTGTCATATCTCAGAAACGCAAGCACGATATATCAAGAAACTTCATCCTAAGAGGGTCATATTGGCTTATGACGAAGGGCTTGAAGAGGATCATCTTGTTAGCGAGTGTAAGAAATTAATTGTTGATAATTCACTTTTAAAAATAAAAGTAGGATATGTGTGGACAAAAGCTGAAGTTATACCGGAATATTCAAAAATGAATATTGCCGACCTTGGTAGAGAGGCATATCAAGAGGGGTTAACTAAATATGTGAAATGGATAAGTTGAGAAAGGAATGTAACGGTGGCGAAACGAGAAATAGATCCAAAACTTCAGGCTCTTTATGATAAAGGGGCGAACGTGTATAGCTATTCAAAATTGAGCGCAATACACGATTGCCCTTATGGGGCATACCTTACATATATTGAAAAAAGTCCACAGATTCAAAATGTTTATAGTTATCTAGGCGGCATAACGCATGATGTCCTTGAAGATATCGTTGAGGGAAAAGCAATAGTGGCTGATATCAAACCCACCTTAGAGAAAGGGTTGGACGAACTCGATATGCTCGGAATTAACTTTCCCAAGACTAAAGATGGTGGGACGGGGATTCGTGATCGATGGGTGGGGAACATGATTACGTGTCTTGGTCGCGACTACACTAGTCCAAAGGGGAAATTTGTGGTCGAGAAATTGCTGATTTTAAAAATCGACGAGATGCGGTATTTGCAAGGCTATGCTGACCTGATTCGAGTTTTGGATGATGGTTCTGTTCAAGTGCTTGATCTGAAGACATCGAGTCAGTTCCAGGAAAAAGATTTACTTCATTATGGGAGACAGCTCGTGGCGTATGCAATGGCATTAGAACAGGCAGGAATTAAGGTCCGAGGAGCGGCTTGGATAATGCTTAAATATGTAAAAGTATCGTACATGGCAAAACGTCGAAAAACAGACAAAAAGATGCAACTGATTTCAAAAGTGTGCGACCGATGCAAATTGGCAATGACCATTAAGGCAGTTGTTAGAGTCAAAATGTACGATGCTGGCTATTCGGAAGAACAGGTGGATGACATCATTGAGCGATTTCTGATTACAAACGATATTAAAGACCTGCCTGATGAGGTATCAAGCCAGTTTGATGTTAAAACTTATGTTCGTCCATATGAAATTACCGATGAAAAGCGGCAAGAGTGTCTGGATTTCATCAATGAAACGGCAGACCAGTTTGAAGAAATGCAGCAAACAGGGAAGTGGCCACACAAGCCTGTTACCGATAAATATGGGCAGGCTGATTTCTTTTGTACAAATCTATGTGGTCATAGAAAGAACTGTCTATATTTAAAGGGAGTCATGGATTTGACGGGCGGATTTAACAAGTCAAGAAAAAACGGTTTAGACGAGTTGTTTTAAGGACCTAGAAAACGAAAATCTAGGATGAGCTAAGGAGTATGCAATGTGGCGATATAATAATTATCATAAGCATGACCATATTAGCAATATCTATATGCCGGACTCCAATGTAAAGGCCGAACAATACATTCAGCGTTGCATTGAGTATGGGCATACGAACTATTTTACAACAAACCATGGTAGCTTTGGAGATGTCTTTGAAGCCAAAATGTTGTGTAACAAATATGGGATTCGATGCATTGCGGGTATAGAGGGATATATCGTTCCTGATCCATTACAGAAAGATAAGTCTAACTATCATATTGTCATTATCCCGACCACTGATAGGGCACGAAAGAAAATGAATCGGGTATCAAGCCACGCAAATATTGATGGATATTATTATCGCCCTCGTATTTTTCCCGAAGATTTGCTAAAGCTGGACAAAGAGGACATCTACATAACGACTGCTTGTGTTGCAGGTATTATCAGTGATGAGACAAGTATCAACCAGTTATTTCTTCCGCTATTCGACCATTTTCAGGATCATGTGTTGCTCGAAGTTCAATCTCACAGTGACCCTCTTCAAATTGAAGTTAATAAACGAGCACTGGAGTTTTCAAAGAAATATGGACTGAAAATCATTGCGGCAAACGATTCGCATTACATCAATCCAGAAGATCAAGTAGAGCGGCTTGAGCTGTTGAAAGGCAAGAATATTTCTTTCGGACGAGAGGATAACTTCATTTTGGATTTCCCGACCGCCGAAACAATGGTTGAGCGCTTTAAAAAGCAAGGGGTTTTGACGGAACAGCAGATTGAAGAAGCCATCAACAACACGCTAATTTTTGATGAGTGTGAAGAAATTCAGCTGGATACCTCAATTAAGATGCCAACTATTTATCCCAATTTGACTCCCAAAGAAAGAGTTCAGCTCTTGAAAGACGAAATTGAGAAGCGATTCAAGGTGATTTGCAGAGAAGAGCACATTGACTATGAATCATTTTTAAAATACCGCGAAGGCATTCGTTATGAAATGAAAATCATTGAGGACACCAACGATGAGATTCATACAGCAGACTACTTTCTCTTCAACGAGAAGAATGTGGATTTGGCTGTCAACAAGTATGGTGGTGTTCTTACCCGTGGTGGCCGTGGTAGTTGTGCTTCATTTTATATCAACCGGATTCTGGGTATGACGCAGCTTGATAGATTCAAGATCAACCTGCCGATATACCCTGATAGATTTGCTTCGACTGCCAGACTATTAGAACAACGGAGTTTACCGGATATTGACTTTAATTGCCAGGCCCAGGAGCCATTCGTTCAAGCATCGAGGGAACTGTTGGGGGAGCATGGATGTTATCCGATGTGGGCACCCGGAACACTTCAAGAATCTGAGGCTTTCCGCAACGTGTGTCGTTCCAAGGGAATGGGATTCGAGGAGTTCAACGAAGTCGGCAAAAATTTAGATGATTATCGGGAAGACCCTAAATGGAAACCAATCTTACAAGAGGCGCAAAAGTATATCGGAACGATTGTAAGCGGGTCGGTTCATCCTTGCGCTCATCTGCTCTCCGACAAAGATATTCAAGAAGAATATGGTGTAGTTAGACTAGGTGAAAATATTTGCGTTCTTATTACTTCAGCGGAGGCGGATGCTTGGAAAGTTTTGAAAAACGACTACCTCATTGTGAAAGTTTGGAAACTCATCAATGAAACATTTACAATGGTTGGCAAGCCGATTATTCCTGCACATGATTTGCTGGATGCAGTTCGGGATGACGAAAGAGTTTGGAACCTGTTTAAAAATGGAATTACCTGCACTTTGAATCAGGTCGATAGTGATAATGGTATGCAACAAGCAAGAACATATGGCATCCATTCTTTTGAAGAAGGGGCGCTTATTGCAGCGGCCATTCGCCCTTCATTCGATTCTTGGCGTGATAAGTTCTTACATCGAGAATCATATACGACCGGGTCGGAAAAGCTCGACGAGGTTCTTGCACAAACCAACCATTATATTCTCTTTCAAGAAAATCTTATGCAATATTTCCAATGGCTAGGAATCACGCCTGCCGAATCTATTGGCCTTATCAAAAAGATTTCAAAGAAGAAAATCAAGCCCGATGATTTCTCCAAGCTAGAAGAACGCATCAAAAAGCAATGGATTGCTAACACTGGCTCTGAAGATATGTTTGATGAGACGTGGGTGATGATTCAAAGTTGCATGGCGTATGGATTTGCCGCTCCGCACGCGGCTGCAACGTCACTGGACATGCTTTATGGAGCATACCTTAAAGTTAACTATCCATATGAATATTACACGGTTTGCTTCAACAATTATGAGGGAGATCATGAGCGAACTCTAAAACTCAAACAAGAACTTGAATACTTTGGAATCAAGTTGAGTGATATTAAGTTCCGCAACTCAAAATCAGAGTACACTTTTAATAAAAAAACACGGACGATTTACAAGGGTATGAGCAGTATCAAATACCTAAATAAGCGTCTTGGCCGTGAGTTTTATAAGCTTCGCGATAACCATTTCGACTCGTTTGTTGACCTGCTTGTTGTGAATCAAGAGAAAAAAATTGCAGACACACGACAGATGGATATCCTCATTAAGTTGGACTTCTTTTCTGAGTTCGGGAATCCCAATCAACTTTTAAAACAAGTTGAAATTTTCAATAAATACTATGGATCAAAACAACTGTCAAAGGTCACGATGGATGAAATTATTCCTCATGACGATATGATTTTGTTGTGTGAAAAAGAAACAGAAAAAAAATATGTTGATGTGGATTGGGAGGGCATTGTGAAATATCTCTGCAAGGCCACTGCCGACATCAAGACTTCTATTGCTGATAGGGTCTCCTATGAGGCTGGTTGTTTGGGGTACATTCAGATTACCGCACCCAATTTCGAACCCAACTATGTTTATGTTCTCGATATAAACGCTAAGTTCTCCAACAAGAGCATTCGGGTTTATGTAATCAAAACAGGGGAGATTCGCAAGCTCAAGGTTAAGGCCCGAACATTTAATGATAATCCGATTGCGATTGGAGATTTTATTCGTATCGATCTGGAAACCGACGAGGGGCGCTGGTCAAAGTCTCCCAATGGTAAGTGGATTCAATCAAAAACAGAGTTTGAAACAGTATTGAAAAAGTATGGACACATCAGAAGGTGAGGCGAGGTGAATGACTCAGAGCGAAATAACACAGATTTTGAAGTCCTTAATTATTGTAGTAGACAACCGGGAAAAGGAGACTCTCTTGTTACATCAACGTCTTTCAAGTTTTCCATGCGCATACGTTAAACGAAAGCTGGACTTTGGAGACTATACAGCCGATGTAACTTTGTTAGATGGTGAGACTTTTTCATTGGAAAAGAAGGTTGTGTTTGAACGAAAGAATTCAATCGATGAGATATGTGGCAATTTCACAACAAGTCGTCAACGATTCGCCAGAGAATTTGAGAGAGCAAAAGCAGCAGGTGCTAAGATGTATATTCTGATTGAAAATGCATCGTGGGAAAAAATCAATCGTGGAGCTTATCGGAGCAAAATGACACCGGCTGCTTTGATCGGAAGTTTGACTACCTGGCTTGCTCGTTATAATTGCCAAATCATATTTTGTAATCCAGAAACAACTTCGTGGCTGATTCATGCTTGTTTGCTTCATGAAATGCGGGAAGCGTTAGCCTCGTATACTCCTTGTATCACTCAAAGAGGATAATTGAATTGCCCAATTTATATTAAGAAGATGCATCGTGATAGAAATCACAAAATGTGCCGGAGTATAGTCACATAGCAGTTTTAATAACTGCAATAGCTAGCATCAAGGGAAGAGGACCGAATATGAACTCAAACATCCAATTAATGAATGATTTTGATTACTGGAAGCAACAATACTGGAAAGCTATGGAAGAATTAAACACTGCAACTAATCACTTTGATTTTTGTGAACGGGCATATGTTGGGGTTGCTGTTTTAGACTTAAATCGCGCCGAATGCAGAGTATCAAAATGTTTGGAGATGATTAAGACTTGCCAAAATATATAAAGGAATACTTGATCATCTCTCCATTTGTCAATTCTCCTTGTTGGCAATTTAGAGGATTAACCCGTTTTGAAATCATATCAGAATTAACCGACTATTTTTTAGTATGGTGCAGAGGTAGTTGTTTGGCCATTAGTAAAGAAAAAAATCCAAAATATAAAATTGAGCAAATTGTAATCGAAAATATCGAACAAAGGAGGGAGGTGTATTAAATAGTGTCAGGGATAAATCAACGAGCTATTGGGAGGAAAGAGAGCTTCAGTGCCGAAGTAGAACGACAAATTAATCGATATGAGCAAGAGTGTGGGAAGGTCATTACATATAAACTAAACCAGGCTCAGTTAGAACAAATTTTAAATGGGACAAAAACGATCGATGATTTTAAATCAAGGGAGGTGGAAAGTAATGACTGACGCAAATGGTACCGACATTCATGTTGGAGACATCATCCTGTATGCAAGAGCGCCAAAGTCAAAAGGGATCGAGTGGACTCGGTATGAAGTTTTGGGGTTTACAAAGGAAATGATTAAGGTCCCCACTAAGGGCGAGATTCGATATTATGGTGATAAAACTTATCGATTAATCTTTCCTGATAATTGTGTGGTTGTTGAGAAAGGAGAAAATCGTAAGTGAGCATGAATGTCAGACTAATTACATATACACCCGATCCTGAGAAAGTCGTAGCTGCCGCCGCTAAGCTTTGCTATTCCACAAGCGATATAAATACTTTGATGGATGGTCTTACTCCTGACAAGGTCAATGCCTTTTTAGGGAAACTAACTTCGCTAGGACATTTTAGCCCGCTGGAACATATTAGCTTTACATTTGGCGTAGAAGGTGTAAGCCGCTCTCTCTTGGCCCAGATTACGCGCCATCGTATCGGCGTGAGCTTTTCCGTACAATCCCAACGCTACTGTGATATGAGTAATCAGGAAGTGGTAACTCCTTATAGAATTGAAACTGATGGCGAAGCTATGGAAGTGTTCCGCCAGGCGATACAATCTGCTGATATCGCATATAGGCACCTTCACAAAATCCTAGAGGACAAGTACACAGAAGAACTTCTGGTTAGTGAACCTCGTTTAACAGAAATAAAAGCACGGGCTAAAGCGGCTAAGATGGCTAACGAGGATGCGCGTGCGGTACTTCCTAATGCTTGCTCCACAAAAATGATTGTTACGATGAACGCGCGTGAACTCTACCATTTCTTCCAGTTGAGATGCTGTCAGCGCGCACAAGACGAAATCCGTGATCTAGCCAATAAAATGTTGATGCTTGTCTATCCAATTGCTCCACACATTTTTGCAGATGCTGGCCCCGCTTGTTGTGCTGGGATATGCCCTGAAGGTGCAATGAGTTGCGGCAATGCTCTCGAAATGAAGACGTGGTACATGGCTTTGAAGAATAAATAGGAGAGTGCCAAAAATGGGGTCTGTTAATCTAATTGATGGGAAGACAGCGGCGAAAGATATTAAGGCGGGTTTAACAAGTTGTGATGCAGCTCTAGCCGTTATTCTGGTGGGCGAAAACATTGCATCCAAAGTTTACGCTAAGAACAAAAAGAAGGCGTGTGAGGAAGTCGGAATCCGATTCTATGAAAAATGTCTGCCTGAAAAGGCTTCGACGGATGACGTTGTGCGAGCAATCCATGATTTGGAAGATTGGGCTGATGGTATTATTGTTCAGCTGCCGCTCCCTCCACAAATCGATAAAAATCGTGTTATCGAAGCTATTCCTCCAGAAAAAGATGTGGATTGCTTTACACCATATAATCTTGGGCAGCTGATAAGAGGGAGTGGAACGCTGCTCCCTTGTACACCGGCGGGGATTATGCGCTTGCTGGGAGATGTATCAGGCAAATATTGTGTGGTTGTAGGACGCAGCGATATTGTAGGGAAACCCCTAGCTATGATGCTTTTACAGGCAGATGCTACAGTAACGGTATGTCATTCCAAAACAAAAGATCTCGCGTCCTTCACAAGACAAGCCGACGTGTTGATTTCAGCAGTAGGGAAGCCATTCTTCATTACCGCTAACATGGTTAAGCCAGGGGCAACTGTGATTGATGTGGGAATGAATCGCAATCCAACTACTGGAAAATTATGTGGAGATGTAGACTTTGAAGCAGTAGCACAAATTGCGGAGAACATCACACCTGTACCAGGCGGCGTTGGTCCTATGACAGTTGCGATGCTTTTGAAGAATACAGTGATTGCGTCTGAAAGGGGAAACACATGAGTAATATCGATCAAAATGTAAATCACCCATCTCATTATGGCGGCAAAGATAATCCATATGAGGTTATTAAAGTTTTAGAAGCTTAGAAGCTAGATAACGATGCCTATTTATGGAATGTGATCAAATATATCGCTCGTGCGGGGCATAAAACAGGGAACCCGATCCTTCAAGATTTGCAAAAGGCTGCTTATTATCTGAATCGGAGGATTGAATGTTTGGAAAAAGTTACGGAAACCGACGAAACGACAGTTACTGATTAAGAAAAAGGAGGGGTTTCATGGATTATGTAGTAAAGAGAAACGGCACAAAAGTTTCATTTGATAAGAACAAAATCGTAAACGCGATTGAGAAAGCGATGACTAATGTTGTAAATGGAATCAATTCAAACCTGTCGCATGAAATTGCTGATGAAATCTCAAGGATTCCAAACGTGCTATCAGTTGAACAGATTCAAGATATCGTAATCAATAAACTGAAAGAACGAGGCGTTATTGACGTTGCGAACGTTTATGAGCGTTGGAGACTTTTAAGACAAGAAATACGTCAAAAAGAATCAGCTTACAAAGAAATTTTGGCATTGGTTGACGGGCAAAATCAAGAAATCAATGACGAAAACAGTAATAAGAACCCCACTATCAATAGTACGCAAAGAGATTATATCGCTGGAGAAGTCTCCAAAGATCTTACCAATCGTCTACTTCTGCCCGATGATCTTGTAAAAGCAGATAAAGAGGGCTTAATTCACTTCCATGATAAAGATTACTTCCTTCAACATATGTTTAACTGCGAGTTGTTAAATCTGGAAGATATGTTACAAAACGGAACCGTTATTTCTGGTACATTGATTGAAAAGCCGCACAGCTTTTCCACCGCTTGTAATATTGCCACCCAGATCATTGCTCAGGTGGCCTCCAATCAGTACGGCGGTCAGAGCATCAGCCTGGCCCACCTGGCTCCTTTTGTGGATGTTTCCCGTAAAAAGATTACAGTGGAAGTTGAAACAGAGATGGCAGGTCTGG